>Ga0209379_10000090_pt1 | contig 126496 bp, 117 predicted proteins | sample tdDd001_FD_187124 | JGI IMG/M metagenome (GOLD analysis project Ga0209379, IMG submission 187124) | Marine sediment microbial communities from the Atlantic coast under amendment with organic carbon and nitrate - tdDd00.1 (SPAdes)... | ecosystem: Environmental > Aquatic > Marine > Coastal >...
GAATCTCAAAGAAAAAACAATTTGACTCTATCCGATCACTAGGTATAAATATTAGCTATGAAAAAGAGAGTGAAAAAAGGTGATCGGTTCAAACCGAATTAACTGATCGGTCCGACCGAAATATGCAATTTTGAGGGATATTGACTTTTAAACACTCTTTACCTGATTTATAAAATCCTTTTTTACATGTCCAACCTGAACCATAGGCGTTTAATTTGCCATTTTGGGGAATATTAACTTTTAGGCACTCTTGCCCTGATTTATAAAAGCTCTTTTTACATATCCAACCTGAACCATAGGCATTGAGTTTGCCGTTTTTAGGAATAACAACTTCTAAACACCTTTGTCCCGACTTATAAAATCCTTTTTTACATGTCCAACCTGAACCATAGGCATTGAGTTTGCCGTTTTTAGGAATAACGACTTCTAAGCACCTTTCTCCCGACTTATAAAAGCCTTTAATACATGTCCATCCATTACCATAGCTGCTTTTTTTAGCATTCTCTGGAATTGATTGTGAGAAGGTTAAATTTGAAAATAGAATGCTTAATATAAATATTGTGTATTTCATTTACTTTTCCTTGTTCTAATATATTGAAAGTTTTATACAAGAAACTTAACTTTCAAATCCTAATTCAGCTATATCTTTATTATATTTTTCAGTACTTAATGGGCAACTAGATATCATATTGTTTGTTGATGAAAAATTCATCCTTACTGCTTCAGAATCTAAAAATCGAAGTAATAAACTGGCTTCACTATCTTGTTTCATTATATTTGCAGAAATATATATCATTCCACAATAACCATTAAAGTAAGCATTAGTAAACATCTCTTGTACAGGAGCTAAATCAGGATCACTCTTGAAAATGTTTAATAACCGTTGATGCGAAAGATTACCTTTTTGACATAGTTCTTCATCTTCGCTCTGTTTTCTACCAAGTCTTGCTGATTCATATTTTGTTAATTTTTCTGATAAACTTCTACTGTTTTGGGTTATATGCTGCCAATCACCTAATTGCTTAGTAAACTCACAGCCTCCAGCAACTTTAGAGTAAATTAAATATCCAACCATTTCCTTATTAGTTGTTGAAATTGCGGAGAAAGATGTAATAGTTAATAAAATTAAAAGTAATATATTTTTCATATTAATTCTCCTTAATTTTATATTTTGACTTTATTTCTCTTTCTACAATTGTTGCATTATAACTAACTGTATTTAATGGTTTTTTATTATAGCAAACTATTGTATTGGTTGAGCTAGGTTTGGAAACATTGTAGGTATAACCTCCTACTTGAGTCGTTTTAGCTACGCCATATGAAAAAGTAGTATTATATGTTTTAGGAGTCTGATGTGTGCTATTAGACACTCTGTTTCCACTCTCAACGATAGTGAAGTATTTAAAGCCGTTATTTAATGTTAACTCTGCACTTCTTAATAACGTAAAATCTTCTGATCTTTCAATACTAGTATGTCCATTTCCAGAAAAGGATACTTTAAATATGTTTTCATCTAACTGGATTTCTGAATAACCGCCTTGTCTTCCAATACTTTTATATGTTGTTGCACAACCTTGTACAAACAGCACACAAATCAAAACACCAATCGCCTTTTTTATTTTATTATTTCTCATATTAAATTCCCCTTAATATTAGAAATAACACAGGAGATATTTTAAACAACAGTAAAAATTATCCTTCAGACAAGAACCATTAAAATATCAATAAATAATAAATAATAAATAAAAGTTAGTTATTGATTTGTCGTTATCCCCTTAATATTTAAAACCCTTTGATCTTGTTCTTGCAAAGAAACCTTAATTTTTTTACCTGTATTTTTTGAGACATAAGGTTTTGAAGCAGCGACAAGTACAGGTAAAACTTGTCTAAGATCACCAGATGAACCTGTTGACACAATTGTTGTTTTCCAAATTTGTTTTTGCTTATCATTAGTTTTGTACTCATTCAAATCTAATGCATTTATTAATAGGTAACGAGTAAAAGTAGTATACGAGCCTACGTGTGTAGTAGATCCAGTAACACCATACGTAGGTGTGTACGTGGTGTTTGAAGAAACAGTTGCGGTATTTCCATACGTGCTAACAGTGCCATATGTATTCGATGAAGCTACGCCTGTTTTACCCCAAGTAGGCAAAGAATACGTATATTGGTTTGTTTGAGGTTCACCAATGCCATATCCTAAAAATATAGCTACATTTGCATCATTAAAATCATTAGCCTTGATAAAACCTTGTGATAGTAACGCTCTATCAACGTAACTTGCGTATTCTTGAAACTGCAAATCATCAACTGTCACACCTTTATTATTAGGTAAAAGGACGTATTTTTTAAGTTCTTCACTCGAAGGTGCGCTTATTGAGTCAACAAATACATTGAAATAGGGGGCTGTTGTAGAAGCACAACCAGATAAAAGAAAAGTTAATGTTAAAATTGCAAAGATGGTTTTCATTGTCAGTCCTTTGTCTAAGAATCATAAACTAAATAATAAAAAAATTTTAAATTTGATTTATTTGTTGTTTAATGTGACTATATCATTATATAGATTTGCTTAGAACCTGAATTCAAAACATTATTTGATAGAAATTATAAGTAAAACAAATTATTTTTAGCTTGTTATTCAACGAGATAAAAACCAAGAATTTTCAGTTATTACCCAACACATTGTTTTAATTATGCTTTATCATGCAAACTTATGTATTTTAAAGAGAACGCTATAATTAAAGTCTTATAAAATCATTTAGATATAAAAAAACTGAGAGACTATTAATCCCTCAGTTTCCTACCAGCCTACAATTTCAGCAGGCTTTTTTGATTGTGCACGGTATATTACCCTTAACTTAACAGGATGTGGTATTCGTCTTGTCATCCGATCCTCCACCATAGGCAGAAAAGGCTGAAGCGAGCATTCAAAGTGTACTTGCAGAAAAACAATGAGTTTAGATGTAAGAATCAAATTTAGCTAATCAAATTTAACTGGCAATAACACTTTCGCCTGTAAGCCCCCCTCGGGTTTATTTGAAAGTTCGACGCTACCGCCGTGGGTATCAACAATACGTTTAATAATGGCTAATCCTAAGCCACTACCTTCTGTGCCTCGAGCCTTATCGCCTTGGGTGAAAGGCTGAAATAAGTGTTCAATATCTGTATCGGGAATACCGCAGCCATGATCACTAACAATGAAATAAACACTGTCTTTGATCTTCTCTTGGCCAGTGCATACCTCAATATCTCCGTCGGTATAGCGTAGGGCATTTTGAATTAAATTGGCTAATGCTCGTTTAACGGCAATATAGCGTAGGGGGATTTTAGGGCAGTCACCCGCAGTAAATTTAATATTTCTATCGCTAGGTGTTTCAACATGTAATACATCTTCAACTAACTGGTTTAAATCACCTAATTCAGCTTTATCTTTAGAATCATGGCGAATGTAGTCAATAAACTGATCAATAATATTATTCATATCATCAATATCATTTTCAATGCCTTCTTTAAGAAAGTCATCAAGTTCAGACATCATTTCACTGGCTAAACGAATACGGGTTAACGGTGTCCGTAAGTCGTGAGAAATACCAGCCATCAGCAAGTTTCTGTCATCTTCTAGCTGTTTAATGCCTTTAGACATATGATTAAAAGCCTGAGTCACCGCCATAATTTCAGAGGTGCCATGCTCTGTCAGTGGCTCTGGAAAATCACCTCGCCCAACATCTTCTGCAGCTCTTTGTAATGATTTTAATGGTCTATTAAGCTGCCTTACAAATAACCACCCCCCCATAACACTCAAAACACCAATAATGCCAAGAAAGAAGATAAGAGGAGAAATGCTCGCTTCTTCTAAACCGAGCAAGGGAATTTTTACCCATAGACTAGGGGCTTGTGGTGGCCGGATCCAAAAAAGATATTCATCTCCTTCTGAAATTCTTACCTCAGCATGACCACCGAGCAAGGCTGACATTTGTTCACTACGATAAGGATAAAAAGCTGCGGATGCGAGACCTAGTTTTAATGCATCTCTTTCTCGATAGACACCAATACCTGTTTCTCTATGAAAAGCCTCTGCCATTTTGGGGCTTAATTGAGCATCTTTTATATCAATAAAAACAACTCGAACTTGCTTTGCCAATAGTTGATTGATTTGTTGCTGACTGGGCTGGACAACATATAAAGCAAATGAAATGTAGGATACAACTTGGTTAATAAAAAGCAAAAAGCCAATTAATAAGACGGTTTGGCCGAAAGCGCTTCGAGGTAAAATTTTCATAGAGAAACCTAAAGAGCGCAGCAAATACTACGCTCTAGCTATCCTAGTTTAAACTTCAGCGCCATCAGGAACAAAGACATAGCCCAAGCCCCAAACTGTTTGTAAATATCGAGGCTTGGCAGGATCTTTCTCTAACATTCTACGTAAACGTGATACTTGCACATCGATACTACGCTCAAGTGCTGAATAGTCACGGCCACGCGCTAGGTTCATAAGTTTATCGCGAGATAAAGGCTCCCTTGGGTGAGTGACCAGCGCTTTCAATACAGCAAATTCACCACTAGTTAATGGCATACTTATATCGCCTTTGATCATTTCTCTCGTCGCTAAATTAAGTTCATATTCACCAAACTTAATATTATTCTCTTCTAAAGACGGCGCCCCCGGTGCTTCTTGCACTTTACGGCGCAGTACTGCTTTAATGCGAGCAAGTAACTCTCTAGGGTTGAACGGCTTGGGCATATAGTCATCAGCACCTAGCTCTAGACCTATGATACGATCAACTTCATCACCTTTCGCGGTCAGCATAACAATAGGCATATTGTTATTTTGTTGACGTAAACGGCGACAAATAGATAGACCATCTTCACCTGGCAACATGAGATCAAGCACTAATAAATGAAAATTTTCTCGCTCAAGTAACCTATCCATTTGTTCTGAGTTTGCCGCGCTTCTTACTGCAAAGCCTTGCTCAACAAGATATCGCTCTAATAAAGAGCGTAACCGCATATCATCATCTACCACTAAAATCTTTTGGGTTTCTTGGGTCATGTTGTTTTCACCATACTTTTATTATTGAAGTCACTATAAGCGAAATAGAGATAAATTTAAAAGAGTGATTAGTAAATGTTTCGAGCTATTTGTTACAATTTATGACTATAACTTATTAATTCAAATCACTGTATTCATTATAAATAATGAATTGCTTGTTCTGTCACACACTGGGTAAAACTTTTTTGTCGTTCCTCGCGAGACAAAGACAAAATAACTTTTTTTACCAATATCATTTTTTGCTCTCGCTCCTCTTTAGGTAAATGAGCAAGTTGCTCGTCAAAACAGCCAACTAAACCGAAATTAATTGCCACATCAGATTGCAAAGTATCTTCGCCAAGACATAGAGCAAGACTTTCTGCCAACTTATTTTTATCCATTTTGTTAATTAAATCAGCCAGAGAGTGAGTCCTTGCGATGACCTTACGAGTTTGGTTACAGGCATAAAAGATGTCTGCAACGGCAACAATCGGAATAAGTTTTTCATGTTGCTGACTGAACTGCTCCTTTAACCAAGCATTATGTTCAGCAGAGGATTGCTCTGATGGCGACTTATAAGAATAGACCTGCGCGAAGGTTGGTAACGCCAACAAGAAATAACAAGTAAGTAGAGATGCAAGTATGAGTTTCATAAGTAAATTAATTCGGCTATTAAATATGCTCTTAGACATTATTGATTAATATAAGTATACCCCTTATGCATGGAGTTGCTAGTCTAACTAATGCTTGATATAACGAAGAGGAACAAGCTCAGTTGGCTTAAGTTCCAATCAACTGCGGGAAATTAACTCAAATGCTCACTATCTCCTGAATTTATCAGGTATTTTTCAAGCATAATAATGGTTTTTAACGTATATTTAACACATTCACTATTAGAAGCAAATTGATTGTGGTTTAGCAATCAGACAAAGTGAAACCAGTAAACTTATAGCACACTTTAAACACTAGAAATAAGTCAGGAAGATAATATGAATGCAGAAGAAATTCTAAATCAAATCACAGAAATGACACTACTTTATGGTCCGAAGTTGATTAGCGCCATCGTAGTTTGGATTATTGGTGGCTGGATAATAAAAGCCATTGGTAAAGGCGTAGATAAAGCCCTACAAAAAGGCAAAACTGATCCTTCATTAATGCCTTTCCTTTTAGGTTTAGTTAATGGCCTATTAAAGGTTATGCTAGTTATCACGGTGCTTGGCATGCTTGGCATTGAAATGACGTCATTTATTGCTGTTCTTGGTGCTGCAGGTTTAGCCGTGGGTATGGCATTGTCAGGGACACTGCAAAACTTTGCAGGTGGAGTCATGATTCTCATCTTTAAACCATTTAAAAATGGTGATGTTATTGAAGCACAAGGCTATATAGGTTCAGTTTCTGAAATACAAATTTTCAATACCATTTTAAAAACACCAGATAATAAAACCATTATTATCCCAAATGGTGGTTTATCAACTTCTTCAATGGTTAACTATTCAACCGAAGCAACAAGACGTGTTGATTGGACAATAGGCATTGGTTATGGCGATGATGCCGATAAAGCACGAGAAGTTATTAAGCGCTTATGTGATGAAGATGCACGCATTTTAAAAGATCCAGAAGTGTTTATTGCTGTTTCTGAATTAGCCGATAGTTCAGTTAACTTTGCCGTTAGAGCTTGGGTAAATGCCGCTGATTATTGGGGTGTATATTTTGAAATGAATGAAAAAGTATATAAAACATTTGAAAGCGAAGGTCTCAACATTCCTTATCCACAAATGGATGTTCATGTTCATAAAGACGCCTAATATCTATCAAAAATCGTTTTAGTAAAAGCTCTTTGTTTAGGGTAAATTCAAAAGAGTTGCTTAAATAATTTAAGCAACTCTTTTTGTTTGAAAGTCAGTGAAAGTCCACTCAGCTCACTTACCAACTAGCGTTTATTATTGGCATACCTAAGCCAAATATAAATACCACTTAGCGATAATAAAATCAGTAAAACACCAACAGCATCCATGAATAAAACACCTATTAGACCTGCTATTCGACCACTATGAGCATCAAGTATAATACGCTCTAATGTTAAATATTGGGCACGATAATTTTGCTTAGCCTCAGCGATTTTTTGCTTATTTACTTTATTAGGTAAGCTCCAACTTGGTTCTTTGGCAAATTGAATTTCTTGCCAAGAAAACTGCTCAATATTGTAGTGCAGCATACCTTTATCAGCTTTAAATACTATACCTTCACCTACATTTGCAACCGCAACAACGCCAAATGGAAAGCCAGACTCTTCTCCTAACTGATCAATCAACTCCCCTTGTTGACTATAAAAATATAATTGCTCAAGGCTTACTATTGCAAAGGCAGATATTTGATTAATGGTTACAGGTACAATACTAATAATTTCTGAGGTGCTATCTAATAACATTTCATTATTTAGCCAAACCATAGTATTCGTCACAACGAGATTATTATTACCATAAAAGCGGACATCATCTGGGGAAGCAATACCGTAGTGATCAAGCATCCAAGTGCTACGAATGGGTTTATGAGCTAGAGAAAGAGAATCGGTATGGTTAAGAGCAATACCTGTCACAGAAAGAAATATTAGAAAGAATGCTGCGATAATACCTAGTTTTCGATGCCACTCTCTTAAATGTCGAATTAAACGATTGCGTAAAGATTTTTGGGAAGATTTCATAACTTATAATTAGGGTAAACATAGTGCACTAGCATTTAGTTGCCTTATTTTGCCGTATGCTTTAACTATAAGCTAGAAGAAGTTATCACTTTACTGTTAAGCCATAACGCAAGACGTGCAACTTTTGTTGTAGCTCTGACAGATAAAGTAGCGCCAGTAATACCATCAATGCTTTTATTTAAAGTATTTTCAGAAGTGAGGCTAGTGTTGGTAAATTGCTTAGCATAAAAATCATGGCGTACTTCATCGCCACGGCTTTCTCTAAAAGTGAGTACTTTTAGCTTTTCTATTTTAGCTTTCCCCTGCTCAATGCCAATGTGCACACCAATAGTAATAGGTTTTTCTTTACCTATTTCATTTAAAACCCACACAGTTTCATTGCCGTGCTGCCAATATCGAATACGTAACAAGTTAAACTTGTGATTAAGAATTTCAGCTACATTGGCTTTATCTTCTTTGCTTAACCAGAGTACTTTCGCTTGACTGCCTTCTCCTAAACTAGCTTTGATAAATGCTTTTGGTGTTTGATAAACGCCTTTACCAGCAACACATACGGCGCTAGTAAACAAAAACAAAGTAGCAAAACAAATTGAGAAGAATATTTTCATTTTTACCATCAGCTATACATTTGCTATCAGATCCATAAAAAGTGAACAATACTTTAACACTGTTCACTTTCCATAATATTTACCTAACGCAAGTTTTTACTTAAGTATTAACTTGCGTTACTGTCTAAAATCGATAGCCTTAGAATTGGTAACCAAAACCTAAGTTAAAGCCTTTATCATCTTTAGCGCCGCCAAGATCTTCATAATCAGCTTTTAGTACTACATTTTCATGAATCCAGTAGTTAACACCAACACTAGTTGATTCAACGGCAGAATCAGCACTATTACCAGCATTATTATCATACTCTGCATAACGTGCAAAAACCCCCACTTTATCGTTAAACCTATAAGAAGGCTCAACATACCAACCTGTTTGCTCATCACGGCCTAATGCTTTTGCTTCTGCACCATCAATATCCCAACGAGCATATAAAGCACGTACAGAGAAATCATTTACTTGATAAATAGCATGAGCTTCTAATAAAGTTGCATCAGCTTTATCTACGCCATCTTGACTTTGTGTTACATCTGTTTGGTATTGAACTGTAGCTGCTAACTCTAAGCCATTAATAGCTGTGTATTTAACACGACCAGTATAAGCTAAATTTTCAGCGCTTGCTTTAGCTACTTTTTGACGACCACCACGAATTTTATAATCATCACCTACTGATAAACCACTTGTTACGGCACCATCAATACTAACGCCGCCAACAGGCTTGTAGTTGAACGCTGCACCCGCTTCCCACCAAGTAGAAGGGATAATATTTTTCTCAACGCCATTACGCTCTACACCATAAAATGTTGGTGGCTCATGGGTTTCATTGAGAATACCTACTGGAACTAAGAATAAACCAACTTTTGAACTTGCCTTTTCATTAATATCAACTTCAACGTATGCTTGCTCAAGTTCAACTTCACCAGGCTTACCGTCACCTGCAAGAGAGTGCTCTAATTCAAACTCTGAGAAGAAACGTACACTGTCGCTAAATTCATGACCAATGAACAATACAAAGCGATGGAAATCTACTTTAGCATCGCTATTATCATAATTGTTATAGTGTAATTCACCATAACCACCAATACTTGTATTAGCAAAAACGCCACCTTGTGTAGTTACTTCAACTTGGTCTGCCGTAGCATTAATCTTTTGATCCGTTTCATCTAAACGTTTTTCTAAAGATTCTAAAACGGCTTGTTGATCAGCGATAATTTGACGTAATTTATCTGTATCTTCATTTGCAATTACGGCGTTAGAAGCGAATAGACCGAATAAAGCCGAAGCAATTAGTGTTTTTTTCATGATGTCATTAATTCCAATATGTTTTATTAAATAATGCAAAGCTAACGGTGTTAGCAAAAATAAGTTTTATGGCAGACTGATTATTTTTAAATAGCGCTGCTTCTCAAAATTTCGAGTATTAAACCATACACCTAAATAAGAATCAATATCATTTGCATTATTTATATTGTTATTTTTGCTTTCTTTGATCTTAATCATGTTTACTTTTAAATTGTTTGGTAAGTAAACGATAACTCAAAGACATAACCAGAGGACTAGCCCCGAAAAACACATTAAAAAACCTCGTAAAGCAAGGCCTTACGAGGTTTAGAGTATTGTCCGTTTTAAAAAACAATTAAGAGCTGATGATTACATCATGCCTGGCATGCCACCCATACCACCGCCCATGCCGCCCATATCAGGCATAGCAGGAGCTGCTTCTTGTGGTGCATCTGTTACCATAGCTTCAGTAGTTAGCATTAAACCAGCAACTGATGCTGCAAACTGTAATGCACTACGGGTTACTTTAGTTGGGTCAAGAATTCCCATTTCAATCATGTCACCGTATGTGCTGTTACCAGCATTGTAACCATAGTTACCTTCACCGCTGCGTACTTCATTTAATACTACAGAGGCTTCATCACCACAGTTTGAAACGATTTGACGAAGTGGTGCTTCCATAGCGCGGATAGCTACGTTAATACCATGTGTTTGGTCTTCGTTTGCGCCTTCAAGATCTTTAATTGCTTCAGCAACACGAACAAGAGCTGTACCACCACCGGCAACAACGCCTTCTTCAACCGCTGCGCGAGTTGCATGTAAAGCATCTTCAACGCGGGCTTTTTTCTCTTTCATTTCAACTTCAGTTGCTGCGCCAACTTTAATTACTGCAACACCGCCAGCTAACTTAGCTAAGCGCTCTTGTAGTTTTTCTTTATCGTAATCTGAAGAAGACTCTTCGATTTGACCACGAATTTGAGCAACACGTGCTTGAATATCAGCTTCTTCACCAATACCGTCAATGATAGTTGTATTATCTTTAGAGATGATTACACGCTTAGCTTGGCCTAAATCTTCTAAAGTAGCTTTTTCAAGCTCCATACCAATTTCTTCAGAAATTACCGTACCAGCAGTTAACGTAGCAACGTCTTGAAGCATTGCTTTACGACGATCACCAAAACCTGGCGCTTTAACAGCAGCAACTTTCACGATACCACGCATGTTGTTTACTACTAATGTAGCTAGTGCTTCGCCTTCAACATCTTCAGCAATGATTAATAATGGCTTACCTGCTTTTGCAACGCCTTCTAGAGTTGTTAACAATTCACGGATATTTGATACTTTTTTATCAACTAAAAGAATGAATGGGCTTTCCATTTCAACGGTGCCGTTTTCTTGGCTGTTGATAAAGTAAGGAGATAAGTAACCACGGTCAAACTGCATACCTTCAACAACGTCTAGCTCATCAGTTAGTGCTTGACCTTCTTCAACTGTGATAACACCTTCAGTGCCTACTTTATCCATAGCAGTCGCAATGATTTGACCAACAGTTTCATCAGAGTTAGCTGAGATAGTGCCCACTTGTTCAATAGCTTTGTTATCTGTTACCGGTGTAGAAGTATCTTTTAGCGTAGCAACTGCCGCAGTAACAGCTTTGTCGATACCACGTTTAAGATCCATTGGGTTCATACCCGCAGCAATAGATTTTAAACCTTCGTTAACAATCGCTTGTGCTAATACAGTTGCTGTAGTTGTACCGTCACCCGCTTCGTCATTGGCTTTAGAAGCAACTTCTTTCACCATTTGCGCGCCCATGTTTTCGAATTTATCTTCTAATTCGATTTCTTTTGCAACGCTAACACCATCTTTGGTGATAGTTGGACCACCGAAAGATTTATCTAAAACTACGTTACGGCCTTTAGGGCCTAATGTTACTTTAACCGCGTCGGCTAGTAAGTTTACACCGTTAAGCATTTTAACGCGTGCATCATTTCCAAATAATACGTCTTTTGCAGCCATGTTATTTTTTCCTATAATTTTGTTTGTAAACACTGTTTCTAAAAACAATGTAAAGTAAGTTTATTCATTAAGACTTTACTTTAAGCTAAGCAGCTCAAGAGCAAAGAAAAAGCGCGAAGCTTACGGCAGTAAGTGAGCACTTTTGATGCCGCTATTGTGTTGTTTTAGCGACAAGTTAAGCTCTTAATTATTCTACGATGGCTAAAATATCGCCTTCAGAAAGGATAAGTACTTCTTCACCATCAATTTTTTCAGTTTTCATGCCGTAGCCTTCTGAAAAAATTACTTGATCGCCAATTTTTACATCTAATGGACGTACTTCACCGCTTTCTAAGATGCGGCCATTACCAACAGCAATTACTTCACCACGAGTAGATTTTTCTGCTGCGCTACCTGTTAGCACAATGCCACCCGCTGATTTTGATTCAACTTCTTTACGTTTTACGATTACGCGATCGTGTAATGGACGAATGCTCATTTATGTTCTCCTGAGAGTGTGAGTTTTAACAAATTTGTTTATGAGTAACTTAATGGGGCTAAAATACGGCTTCACAAGTCTTTTGATGAAATTTTTAGCATCTGGCCATTAAATCATTAATCTTTTCTTTGAAAGTCACCTTCTATTGTTTCACCTTGGTGATGTTCAATAGGTTTCTTTGGGCTGAATACTGCTGAATCTTCGGTCTTTGAAATGTCTACTTCATTTTCATAGGTGTAACCACCACGTTGGGTAAAAGTGGAAGAGTGAAAATGAGCATTGGTACCAAAGGTACCTGCTTGTGTTGTTTTAATATGCTTTTGTACGCTACCGGCTATGGCTTGGCGAACACTAGGTATTAATAAAGATAAGCCGAAAATATCAGTAACAAAACCTGGAGTTACCAATAGCACGCCAGCCACTAACAGCATCAAACCCGTCACTATTTCACTTGATGGCATTTCCCCCTGTGCCATTTTTGTTTGCACAGATTGCAAAGTAGCTACCCCTTGTTGGCGAACATATTTTGCGCCAAGCCAAGCACTAAAAACAACGATAGCTACTGTCGGCCAAGCGCCAATAAGCTCACCAACCTGCATTAACACGCTAATTTCGATAATAGGGACGATGATAAACAGTAAAAATAATACCCGAAACATAAAGACTCCTGTTTTCTTTGTAAGATATATTGGGTTATTCAGGTCTTTTTCAAGTAGAGATTACTTATTGATACAATTTGCACTGGTGTTATTAAGTTTTTTTTAAGAGAATAGAGCTAAATTATTGCTTTATCTCAATCGAGCATATTAATTTACTTAATAGGTATGCCATGACAGTTCAACTTGTATTAACCACTTGTCCTAATGAGCAGGTAGCTAAAACAATTGCTCAGCATTTAGTTAAAGAAAAATTAGCAGCTTGTGTCAATATAATCCCCAATATTAGCTCAATTTATACTTGGGAAGACGAACTGCATTGTGACAGTGAAACACAGTTGCTAATAAAAACTACCAGTGAAAAGTTTAACTCATTAAATGATCGCATAAATGAATTACACCCCTATGAAGTGGTGGAAGTAATCGCCTTGAACATCCAGCAAGGTGATAGACATTATTTAAACTGGATAACAACTTCGTTGCAGTAGAAAAAATGAAAAGAATACCATCGTTTTTTAATTTACCCTTTTATGTGCTTTTTACCTTAATTGTCACTATATCGAGCATTTCCCCAAATACTAGTTATGCTCAAAAATCTATTTTTGATACGTCTGATTCATCATTATTCAGTAATGACGATGAATTTTTAAAAGTAGACCAAGCGTTCATATTTAATTTCGACCAGCAAAACAACTTATTACATGTTAGTTTTGATATTAGTGAGGGTTATTACCTTTATCGCCATCAATTTAAATTCAGCAGTAAAACAGCTGTTTTTTCTGAGGTTATTTTACCTCAAGGCATAGATCACGAAGATGAGTTTTTTGGCGTTCAACAAATCTTTACCGAGCAATTAAATTTCACCATTAACATTGAACAAGCAAATGCAGACGCGACGATTGCGATTCGCTATCAAGGCTGTGCCAAAAAAGGCTTATGTTATCCACCAACTAAAAAGACCGTTAGTTTAGATAAAATACTTGCACAAGCTGACAGTGATGATACTTCTGCTGTTTTAGCAGCAATCAATAATACATCTGAAAGCAACACAACAGGCTCATCTCAAAATAAAGGCGTATCGGTTAGTGAACAACACCAGTTGGCTGATATGTTAAAGCAAGATAGTTTGTTATTAACACTTCTTGCGTTTTTTGCCGGTGGTTTGCTGTTATCTTTCACCCCTTGTGTATTTCCAATGTACCCCATTTTAACAGGGATAATCGTCGGTGCAGGTAAGCAACTTACCACGAAAAAAGCTTTTACCTTATCGTTTTTCTACGTGCAAGGTATGGCTATTACTTACACCCTTTTAGGCGTTGTAGTGGCGCTTGCGGGTGCGCAGTTTCAAGCGATGTTCCAACACCCTGTAGTGTTAATAGCGCTGAGTATATTGTTTATTTTCCTAGCGCTATCTATGTTCGGAGTATTTAATCTTGCCCTACCTGCTAGCTGGCAAAATAAACTCAACAATCTAAGTAACCAACAAAAAGGCGGCTCTGTTGTTGGGGTTGTAACCATGGGGGTTATTTCAGGTTTAGTTGCCTCTCCTTGTACAACAGCGCCATTAACTGGCGCATTATTATACATTTCACAAACAGGGAATGTAATTTTAGGTGCTTCAGCCCTATATGCTTTAAGTTTAGGTATGGGCTTACCTTTATTAGTACTCGGTAGCTCAGGAGGGAAGTTACTACCCAAAGCTGGCGCTTGGATGAATATAGTCAAGAATATTTTCGGTCTATTATTACTTGCCGTTCCTATATTTTTACTTGAGCGTTTTATTCCTGAAATTGCCAGCCAAGCATTATGGGCACTGCTCATATTAAGTTCAGCAAGCTACTTTTATGTGGCAAACCAAAACTCTGTAGTAGATAAACCTAAAGGCTTTGCCTATGGTGTGCGATCATTGTTAATTTTCTTAATGATGTTTGCAGGTGCCAATATGGCTTACCAAGTGGTTATGCCTAATAATCAAGTCACTATAAGCCATAGTGCTGAAGTTAAAATGCAGCATTTTATTCAAGTAAATACATTAGAGGAATTGAAAACGGCCGTTGCAAAGGCAAACAGCCAAAATAAAACAGTTATGTTGGACTTATATGCTGATTGGTGTGTTGCTTGTAAAGAATTTGAACAATACACCTTTCCTGAAGATCAGGTACAACTAGCATTGGCAGGCTCAGTATTATTACAAATAGATTTAACAGATACTGGGGCAAACAAAAACATTGAGTTAATGGAGTATTTTAATGTCTTTGGTTTACCTTCTATTCTATTTTTTGACTTACAGGGTAACGAATTAAGCCAGCAACGTATTACTGGCTTTATGGGAGCTGATGAATTTAGTAGCCATATCAAGACTATATTCTAAAGTTAAATAGTTCGAATTAGCGATAGACACATTATCGAATGACTATCGCTACTTACACAACTAAACTAGGCTTCTTATCCACGGTAGTTCTCCAGTAGCCGTGATGTATTTGACTATCAATAAAGTCAAAAAGCTCCACTTCAGGCACTGGCTTTGAAAAAAAGTAACCTTGAATCACATCACAGTCATTTTCGGTTAGACTACGTAGTTGTGCCGCTGTTTCAACACCTTCGGCAATAACTTTTAAGTCTAAGTTTTTTACCATGGCAATGGTCGACATGATAATTTGATAGTCTGCATGATTTTCTAACATGCCAAAGACAAAGCTTTTATCAATTTTAATAACGTCTATTGGCATTTTTTTAATGTAAGCCAATGAAGAATAGCCTGTGCCAAAGTCATCAATAGCAAAACTGAACCCCATGGCTTTCAAACTATCCATCATATAAATTGTTTTATCTATATCTTTCACTAAGGTTTGCTCTGTTAGTTCCAATTCAAAGTCATCTGCCGATAGGGAGAATTTATCGAGTAAACTTTGTAAATAGTCGGGCAAATTTATATCAACAAATTGCCCTGCTGACAGGTTAATAGCCATTCGACAGTCTGTTAAGCCCTTAGCCTTAAGGGCTTTAACCAACTCAAAACAACGATGAATAATCCAATATCCTAGCTCTATCATATGTTGAGAGTTCTCGAGAATTGGAATAAAGTCTTCAGGAGAGATCATACCTCGCTCAGGGTGTTTCCAGCGCAACAAAGCCTCAAAACCAAATAGTTTATTAGTTTTTGCGCACAACTGCGGCTGTAAACTTAAACTAAATTGTTTTTTGGCTAGTGCTTGTCGCACTTCACCTTCAAGCATGACCCTATGGGCAACGCGTTGAAACATCTCTTGATGATAAACATGATATTGCGCACCACCATTATCTTTTGCTTCATACATAGCAATATCAGCATGGGAAATTAAATCTTCTGCTTTTTCATCGGCCGATTCTGTATAAGCAATACCAATGCTAGTTGAAACATAAAAAATACTAGAGCCTAACCTAATCGGATCTTTAAATTGAGCTAATAACTCTTCTGCAATGTTTACCGCCTCATCAACGGAAGACAAGTTACCTAATACTAAAACAAATTCATCGCCGCCAAACCTGCATGCAAGATCAATTTTCCCCGCTCTTAGTCGTACTCGTTCAGCTGCTTGAATAAGTAATTTATCCCCTTCACTATGACCATTGCTATCATTAACCTTTTTAAAGTCATCTAAGTCTAAAAACAATACCGCCACACCATCACCATAACGGCCTATATTGACTATAGATTTTCGTAGTTGATAATTAAGCATGTTCCTATTTGGTAAGCCCGTAAGTAAGTCATACATAGCTATATTTTCAAGCTCTTTAGTTTTTTGCTCTACTTCAATATTGAGTTGTTCCAACTCATAGCTTAACTCTAAAGCCGAGTGAGTAAGCACTTCTAATTCATCAGAGAAAACAATAGGTCGTTTCAATTTTACTTGACGAAATTGATCAAATTTTTTATTGGCCAATAATGGCAATGCGTTTGATAGACGCAGTAAACGTTTGGTGAAAGGTAGAGCAATAAAATAAACAAAAATGCCTGAGATTAAAAACAAGCCGGTAAGTGAAAATAGGAATTGTTGTCTATATCGGGTATTTTTGTCTTTAAATGGTGTAACGTCATCAATTAACGACAAATAAAATGCGCGTTGACTGTTTTGCGCTAAAGGCAATAAGTTGACCAAGTAATTACTCTCTAACAAATCAATTTGTATACCTTGTTCTAATATACCCGTTAAATTCTCCTCCTTAATTAACGCAAGTAATGATTGCGTTAATCCCATATTTGACGCTGAAATAATATCCACGCTGTTATTTGCAGTATTACTATTTGCCTTATGGGTTTGAGGCGTTAAACTGATTATCGCGACATCACTATTTAATGAAGTATTTATTGCATAAAGCATATCAACAAGTGATGCACTCAAGGTAATAACAATTATTTTCCCTTGATTATTCAGCAAGGGCACACTGAGTAAAAACTGACACTGTTGAGGGCAGTAAACTTGATGCCGTGGCTGTTGAAGCTTTAGCACTTGCTCAACATTTTCCTCAACAACAGGTGTCATTGAACCGGTAGCAAATAGCGTTTGCTTTTGCTCATCCACCAGCCAAACATTCTCAACATTGAGGTTTAATTGTAAACCATCGAACTGTTCTGCCAATTGCTCAGCAAAAATAATAAAATCATTTTGCTGTGAAAACTGAGTGATTTCAGAGAAAGACTCAAGCCAAACATTCAATTTTGAACGTAAAATATCACTGTGCAATGCAAACTGTGCCTGCCCTTGATCTAAGGTATTTTGCTGAAACTGCTGATAGTCTTCTTGCAAACGTGTCAACGATAAAACAGAAAAACCTATCGCTAACAATAATAGAGTAGAAAATATTAATGCTAATAACTTAGTTGGAACACTTATAAACTTTTTGGTCATCAGTAAACCTCCCTGTTAAAACCAATACATCAACTGCAAAGCCCACAACTGCCAATTACTCTTATCATTTATTTGAGAGTTTGGTAAAACTACAGGGGTGAGCCTGCCTGCTCCTTGAAGCCAGTGATATTCAAGTCTTAATCGTAAGTTGTTTGAGAAATCATACGAGAAACCAAGCGTTAAATCTTTGTGATAACCAAAACGAGCAGGAATTAAACCTCCTGTTTGCTCTTCTAGTTTCTTACCAGTTTTATCAGTTTTATCATTATAAAATCGCTCATAACGTGCCAATAATGTTAACTCATTAGTCACCTTATAACGAGATTGCAGGTACATTCCTTGACTTATTGGTGTACCATCGTGTTGAGGGTGATAAAAACCTTTAGTCGTAAAGTGGCTTTGATGAACTTCGCCACTAAACTCCCACATTTCTCCTTCAAATAGAGCGTTAGCGGTATAAAAAATAAAGGAAAAATCTGCGTCAAAAAATAAATCGCCCTTATTATTTGCTTGGTAACTAAAGTCAGAGTCTAGGTAAGAAATACCAAACCGCCAAGGTGAAAACGACGGTTGCCAGTAAAGACTAGCTTGTATATCAGAGTCTTGTTTTGCCTTACCTTGAGCAAAATCACTTAGCAGTATTTCAGCCTGCTTGTCTGATACCGGCGAGGTGCCATAAGAGAAGTTAAAGTCAAAATTACCATAATCATCATTATTGTGACTTATTTTCATTGCCACGCCATCGGCACCAACAGCAATATCTCTAAAACCATCAAAATAAGCAGACTGAGGCAGAATGATACTTGGACGAGCAAAAGGGATGTCTCTAGAGCTAGAGTATAGCCAGTGATTATTTTTAAAACGACCGAAGTACAGGTTAGTTTGCCAATTTGAGCTGTCATAAACAGACCAATCTAACAAGGCATAATCAACCCGAACGCCTTCTTCGTATCGGTTGCCACCATTTAAATAAACAACCTGACCCGCTAACCTCAAACTATCATTGATTTGATAGGAGGCGTTAAAACCAATTTCAGTGAGTTTGGTCGATAAATCACCATCATCATTAACAAAGTCACTACCATTAACATCAATAAGTCCTTGAGCAATAAAGCCATGAAACTGAAAGTCTTGTTCTGCAGCTTTAACATTAATAGCAAGTAGGGATAATGCAACAAAAACTAATACAAAAAACAACTTTCTCATAAGCATACTCACTGATTTACCTTTTAATTCTAACAACATTGCTTGTCTCCTCATCCTTGAGACTTTCAACATAGCCAATGGAGCCTGGGGTTGATCGTACCGCATCCATCAACTCTTTTGGAGTGTTCACTGTAATTGGTGCCACTCCTAAACCTGAATAAGTTAATTTATGCCAAATACGATCTAGTTGATAAGGAAACATTTGCAAGCGCTCTTTAGTAAAGCGTAAATGAAGTGCATGCTGCCTAGGAAGAATAAAGACAGTAATTCTATGGCCATCAGGCCATAAAGTTTGCCTCATAGTATAGATTCTACGAAGTTGAGAAGTAGTGATTTCTACATCACTGACAGAGGGATGAACAATAACGTCAACCGCACTTGCAGTTGTGCTAAGCCCCCAGAGAAAAATAAAGAAACAGAATGTTTTGATAATAGAGTCCTTGCTACATCAATTATTAAGTGGGGGGATTTAATAAAATGATGCTAGCTACAAGAATAATTCAACTAAAATATAGCCTATTGAAAGTACTACACAAATTTCATATTTGCGTACAAGATAACAGAACTTACCCTTTCAATTCAACCATTAGTTTTCCTGCAAAGCTTTAATACCACAAATATTACTCTGTGGTATTAAATCACACATCAAAATAAGATAAATTATTGAAACATAAGAAAAACTTAAAAACTCCATGTCCAACATGTTCATCCGAAAACATAATCCCTTTAAAAAACAACACATTAAGAATTCACAGTACCTACATGAAGTGTAGCCGTCATTTTTCGAAAAAACCAATTTTTGCGCAAAACTATGTGTTTTACTTTTACAATACTAATCTTTTGTTCAGTTGCTCTTCAAGAATGGCCATTGATTAGGAAGAGCTCTTTAATGACTCAACTGCTCGAATTGATATTCTAATTAATCCAATAGATATTTTTTTCTGGGATACGATGAATGCTGATCTTCATGATCCTGATGTGGAGGCACTATTGCGCTTAGAAGCTGTGTGGAATATTCCTATCGCAACAAACATAGCAACGAAAGGTCTAATCGGTGTGGATTCCATTTAGTTTTTACCTATCAATGCCTCAATTAACAGTTCCTCCAAAAGCTTACTATACTTGAACGTTATAGCCTCACATGGGGCTATGAAATTCAAGTTTTAAACGGAGGATAATTAAATGAAGTGTAAAATATTTCTTGTATTATTCTTGTTAACTGTTCAATGCGCCGTATGGGCAGAATCAAGTAAAGCAAAAATTCAACGAGCAATGGCAGCTGCGCCAAAATCTCTCAGCCAGAACGCCACCATAATGTCTGAAGGAAAAGTGTTAAAACAGGGAAGCAATGGCTGGATTTGCATGCCTGATACCATGCCAGGAGATAAAGCCCCAATGTGTAACGATGCACAATGGATGCAAATGATGGCAGCTGTAGGTGCTAAAGCCGAGTTTAAAGCCAATGGCATTGGTATTTCTTATATGCTAAAAGGTGATATTGGCTCAGGTGTAAGTAACTCAACCCCCTATCACCCTGACCATAAAAATGCTGCCGATTATACTGAAACAGGCCCGCACTTAATGATCATAGTACCCAAGGAAATGTTAAAAGGCATTAGTCGGGATCCAAATTCTGGCGGCCCCTACGTGATGTGGGGAGATACACCTTATGCTCACATCATGGTACCTGTAAAATAAGGTATGTGTAAATTCAATAACTTTTAATGAGGAAAAGATGTTAGCTATTATTTTGCAAGATAAGTAGCTAACGTCGGTTCAATTTAAGTATATGCTTCTAGCCTTTGCAGTAATAATTCATAAGTGCATTAATTTAATCCATTCACCCTAAAATAAACTCTCATAGAGATAAGTGAAGATTAATTTATCTCTAAATATCAGTTAACATCAAACCAAAAAAGAAGGCACAGTATTCTTGTATTTATTCTCATTTTAAGTGTTTAATAACATACCCAATATGACTTTGGAAGAAAGTTAATGAGTAGATATGATGTAATTCCTGTCAGTGTTAACGATTACCAAAAAAAAGCTAAAAAGCGCCTACCCAACTTCCTTTTCGATTACATAGAAGGCGGTGCTAACGCAGAAGAAACACTTCACTCTAATACATCTGATTTTAAAAAATTCAACTTGAAACAATTCGTCATGCGAGATGTTTCTAAGGTAAGCACATCAACAACCCTGTTAGGTGAAAAAATTTCCATGCCATTAGCATTAGCGCCAATAGGGATGGCTGGTTTATTCGCTCGCCGAGGTGAAATTCAGGCAGCTCAAGCGGCAACAAAGAATAACGTGCCTTATACACTATCAACGGTTGGCGTATGCTCCATTGAAGAGGTCAATAAAGCGACACACAAGCCTTTTTGGTTTCAATTGTACATGTTACGCGATAGAGGTTTAGTACTTGAAATGCTAAATGGTGCTCAAGCAGCGGGTTGTACTACGCTGGTATTCACCGTTGATTTAGCGGTACCCGGTTTGCGTCTCAGGGATTTTCGAAACGGTATGTTAGACGGTGGTGTCAAAGGCAAAATTTCTCAAGCTGCACAACTAATAACACGTCCTTACTGGTTATATGACGTAGGAATAAAAGGTAAGCCACACAGTTTCGGCAATCTAAAACATAAAGTAACGAGCCCCAACAACCTTGATGATTATAAAGCCTTTATTGATAGTCAGTTTGACCCAAGCGCCACTTGGGATGATATAGCTTGGCTACGTAGTCATTGGCAGGGGAATGTTTTAATAAAAGGTATTATGGAAGTAAACGATGCTCAAGAAGCCGTGAATGCAGGCGCTGACGGTATTGTGATTTCGAACCATGGTGGTCGTCAATTAGATGGGACTTCATCAACCATCACTAAACTTCCAGATATTGTTCATGCTGTTGGCAGCCAAACAGAAATCTTATTAGATGGCGGCATACGCAGTGGTGTCGATGTGGTAAAAGCCCTAGCGTTAGGCGCTAAAGGTATTTTAATCGGCCGCCCTTGGGTATACGCCATGGCGGCTCAAGGGGAAAACGGTATCAATAAACTACTTGCGCTTTTTCAAAAAGAAATAGCTTCTACCATGGGACTTATGGGTGTCGATAGTATCGATAAAATCAATGCTGATTTAATTGAAAGGCGAGGCACTTAAGTGATAAGACCAGTATTTTGCTGCTAAATTCTGTGAAAACACTATAATATCCGTCAAATTTCAAAAAGTGTGTAGATTTTCACGGCAAGCTTTCAAAATTTTGTTTTCTGTGTAAATATATTGATATATGCATTTTTATAGGTGTTTTAACAACAAATGACTGCAAAGTTTAAAGTTTTACTACTAAATGGCCCTAATTTAAATATGTTAGGCGAGCGTGAACCTGAAATTTATGGCGCACAAACGTTAAGCGATATTGTTGATGAACTTTCGGCTAAGGCCAAAAATCTATCAATTGAATTGTCACATGTTCAATCAAATGCTGAGCATCAATTAATTGAAACAATTCATCAAGCTTTTCAAAAAGTAGATTTTATCATTATAAACCCCGCAGCGTTTACCCATACCAGTGTTGCATTACGTGATGCACTGTTGTCTGTTGCTATACCATTTATTGAAATCCACTTATCAAATGTTCATGCACGAGAAACATTTAGGCATCATTCTTATTTATCAGATGTTGCTCAAGGGGTTATTTGCGGTTTAGGTGCCAACGGCTACAGTTATGCACTTGAATCAGCTCACTATTATTTAGAAAAAAACAAGTAACGAGTTATAAGAAAAAGCACTGATAAAGCGGTGAAGTGCAATGTAAAAGCATCTTAAAACTCGACACATATTAACTTTAATTAAGGTATTACAATGGATATTCGCAAGATAAAAAAACTTATCGAATTAGTAGAAGAGTCAGGTATCAACGAATTAGAAATCTCTGAAGGTGAAGAATCTGTTCGCATAAGCCGTGGTGGTAGTGTTGTTGCCGCCGCACCAGTAATGCAAGCAGCGCCAGTAGCTGCCGTTGCACCTGCAGCACCAATTCAAACTGCACCTGCAGCAGAAGCAGCTCCAGCATTAACCGGTCATATCGTTCGCTCTCCTATGGTCGGTACCTTCTACGCATCAGCTTCTCCTGACGCTCCTGCTTTTGTTGAAGTGGGTCAACACGTAAATGCTGGTGACACCTTATGTATTGTTGAGGCAATGAAAATGATGAATCAAATTGAAGCTGATAAATCAGGTGTTATCAAAGAAATTCTTGCTCAGAACGAAGATGCTATTGAGTTTGATCAACCGCTATTCATCATTGAATAAGCCCAACCAAAAAGGGTCATTCCATGTTAGATAAAGTTGTTATCGCCAACCGTGGCGAAATTGCCTTAAGAATATTACGCGCTTGTAAAGAGCTCGGCATCAAAACTGTTGCCGTACATTCAACCGCAGATAAAAACTTAAAGCACGTATTATTAGCTGATGAAACTATTTGTATTGGTAAAGCATCAGCACTTGATAGCTATTTGAATGCTCCAGCTATCATCACTGCAGCGGAAGTTACGAATGCTGTCGCTATCCACCCTGGTTACGGTTTTTTAGCTGAAAATGCTGACTTTGCTGAACAAGTTGAAAAATCAGGCTTTGCCTTTATTGGTCCAAAAGCTGAAAGCATACGTATCATGGGCGATAAAGTAGCTGCCATTCAAGCGATGAAATCTGCTGGTGTACCTTGTGTACCTGGTTCAGATGGCCCATTAACTGATGATGAAGAAATCAACAAAGCCCACGCTAAGCGTATAGGCTACCCGGTTATCGTTAAAGCTGCTGGTGGCGGTGGTGGTCGTGGTATGCGCGTTGTGCGTAATGAAGAAGAATTGATAGATTCAATCGCGCTAACCAAAAGAGAAGCTGGCACTATTTTCAAAAATGATATGGTTTACATGGAAAAATTCCTTGAGAACCCACGTCATGTTGAAATTCAAATTATTGCCGATGGCCAAGGTGGCGCTATTCATTTAGGTGAGCGTGACTGTTCAATGCAGCGTCGTCATCAAAAAGTAGTTGAAGAAGCACCTGCACCAGGTATTACCCCTGAAATGCGTGCAAAAATTGGTGAACGTTGTTGTAATGCCTGTATTGAAATCAATTACCGTGGCGCTGGTACTTTTGAGTTCTTATATGAAAATGGTGAGTTCTACTTTATTGAAATGAACACCCGTATTCAGGTTGAACATCCAGTTACTGAAATGATCACTGGCGTTGATTTAATTAAAGAGCAATTACGCGTAGCGGCTGGTCAGCCATTATCTTATACCCAAGAAGATATTAAAATTGCCGGCCACTCTATTGAATGTCGTATCAATGCTGAAGATCCTCGTACTTTTATTCCTTCACCGGGTAAAATTACTCGCTTCCACCCACCAGGTGGTATGGGTGTTCGTTGGGATTCACACATTTATGCTGACTATTCTGTCCCGCCTCATTATGACTCAATGATAGGTAAGTTGATCACTTATGGTGATAACCGAGATGTAGCAATTGCCCGTATGCGTAATGCTTTATCAGAGTTAGTGATTGACGGTATTAAAACCAACATCACCTTGCATCAAGATATTCTAAATGATCAAGGCTTTGTTAATGGTGGTGCAAATATTCACTACTTAGAAACTAAGTTAGCTGAAACTGAATAAGTTAATATTAACGAATTTGAATTTTAAAACCCTGCATTTGAGCAGGGTTTTTTATTTATACACCTTTACGTTATAATGACAAAAATTATTACTCTCAATAGAAGTTATGACAGAACCATTAGAAAAACCTATGCCTCCTGCCGATGACGACTGCTGTGGTGGCGGTGCTTGTAACCCCTGTGTATGGGATCACTATTATGCACAATTACAAAAGTGGCGTATTGAACAGGCTAAAATTAAAGAGCAACAAACGCAAAATGTCGAATAAGCTTTGACATATGTTGAGAAAATATTTTTTGCACGTTCGACAAGGGCGGCGGCGCCAGTATTGTGATTATATTGCTCATGCTCCAATAGATTAAAATTAACTTTATCTATTATCCTAAATAAGCATGGTATTCATTAAACCCTTTATATCAATACATAAAGGATGCTTTGTTATAACACATGCCTTTGCATACAATTAAAAGCAGCTTCTAGTTTCTTCAAGTCTGCACGTGCTAATTCAATCTCTCCTTCTTGATATTGGAATATAATGCGATTAGCAATTTGATGTAAGTTATCATGTGCTTTATCTAGCTGTTCTAATTGCTCAACTGGAAATAGCTTTTCTTGTTTGGCTCTTTTAAGCCAAATACCACAAGGGCAATGTTTACTATTGAGAATAGGCCAGTGTTTGATATCGACTGAGTTTGCTTGAACACAGGCAATAAATTTATCTTTCCAGTGGTTTGTAACTAGCTTAAATAATGCTACTTTGCTTTCTTTTTCAGTACGATATTCATTGCCAAATTGATACCAGGACTGATTAGCACTATAACTATTTAACCAGTCTAATAATGCTTCATTTGGCATTGGCTCGGAAATACAATTCCCCTGTACTTTTTCACAACCCATGAGTAATAACATCAAACCATGTTCAATCACTTCTACGCCTTCAGCGACTACTTCACGGTTGAAGGCATCGGCCAAACCAATAACACCGTCGATAATGGCATAATCGCTTGGGTCATCTAACATGCCATTGATAAAGCTTCGATCAATTTTAATCACATCAACAGGTAAACGTCTTAAATGAGTTAAGGATGAATACCCCGTTCCAAAGTCATCTAGCGCGGCTCTTACCCCTAAGGTTTCTTGACAAGTTTTAATAACACTACTGATAGCATTGAGGTCGCCTAAAGCACTACTCTCAAGTATTTCAAGCTGCAAATACTTTGCTTCTACCGTGGGATGCATTGCCAATGCCTCTTCCAGCTCGTTATAGAAAGATCCGGAAAGCAAATGTTGCGATGAAATATTGATGCTAACTTCTAAAGGTATATTTAAATCATGCCACATTTCTAGTTGAAATAGGGCTTCATTAATAACCCAATTACCAATGTTTATTTCTAGATGAGAGCCTTCAATAAAGGGTAAAAACTCTGCTGGTGATATCATTCCTTTTATTGGATGAAGCCAACGAATTAACGCTTCAACGCCAAAAATATCACCTGTAACCATATTCGCTTTCGGTTGATAGTACAGCTGAAATTCGCCATTGGCTAAAGCGGTTTTAATTTCATCGACTTTATGATGTTTTTCAATTATTTTTAAATCAAGCTCAGGATTAAATAGCTGATAATGCTGTTTTCCTGCTAATTTAGCCTTATACATGGCTTGGTCGGCATGGCGTAATAATGTATCTACATCACCCTTATCATCTGGATACAAAGTCACACCGCTTGATGCGGTAATGTGATGACAGGAGCCATTGATATAATAAGGCTCGGCCAAGGCATTATGAATACGAGCTAAAGTCTGCTCACATTCTTCAAACGAGTCTATATCATTAAACAGTAAGGCGAATTCATCACCCCCTTGACGAGATACCGTATCTTCTCCTCTCATATTACCCATAATACGTACGGCTACTTCAATCAATAACTGATCACCAATATCGTGACCAAAGTTATCATTAATTGGTTTAAAGTTATCTAAATCAAGGAAACAAATGCCTAGTTTTTTCTTGGTACGTTTACTGTGCGCAACGGCTTGATGAAAACGATCGCCAAATAAAGAGCGGTTCGGTAAACCAGTAAGAACATCATAATGAGCCATTTTACTCAGCTCTTCTTGCTGTCTTTTATTCTGAGTGATATCAGTAAACACACCAACATAATTGGTCACTTGGCCATTATCATCTTTAAGTACAGAAATCGTCAGCATTTGAGCATAAATCTCTCCGCTTTTTTTACTATTCCATACTTCTCCTTGCCAGTGAGAGGTTTGCTCAATGCTTTGCCACATATCTTGATAAAATTCAGCTCCTTGTATACCTGCACTGAGCATACTTGGACTTTTACCAATAGACTCTTCTAAGCTATAGCCAGTGATATCACAAAAAGCTGGATTGACATCAACAATCAGTTCGTTAGCATCGGTGATAATAATACCTTCAAGGGTGTCATTATAAACTCTTGCCGAGAGCTTTAATCGCTCTTCTGCTTCTTTTCGAACAGTGATATCTTCGTGAGTACCACACAGTCGAATTGGCTCATTATTGGTTTTGTCATATTCAACAACAGCTCCTGCACATTGTATCCACACCCAGTGCCCTTGCGTATGCTTCATCCGAAATTCAACAACATAGCTCTCTTTTGATTTGATATGGGTCTCTATGACTTCAGCAACTCGCGGGGCATCACTGGGATGGATAAGGTCACTCCAATCACTCTCCCTCCCTGAAGTATCTTTTTGTGTTAGACCCAACATAGACAGCCAGGTGTCATTAACAATATGGGTTCCATCTTTATAGTTCCAATCCCAATAGCCTAACTTTGCACCATCGATAACTAACTGAAAGCGGTTTTTCTCCGTCTGAATCTCAGTTCTTGATGCTCTAATAGACTCAATCATATTATTCATTGAGTTAGATAGAGAGAATATTTCTTTAACTTTATATTTAGGAAGTTCACCAATAGGAATCCCATCGGAGTCTCTTTTAAGAATAGCTGCAGCAATATCAGAAATGGGTTTTAAAACCACGTACCTAATGGTTACAAACAATAAAAAGCTCAACAGTAAAGTGATACTCACTGTATCGACAATTGTTGATTTTATGATGCTATTAAGCTCTTCATTTAAGAAGCGATCTGTTTCATAAAACCTGATACGACCAATTTTTTCGCCAGTTTCACTGGTTATATCAACTTGTTCAGCATAAAAGGCATTGGCTAAAAGTGCATTGTGATGAGTGTTCTGGGGCTCATACTCAACAACATTCCACTGAGCATTTCGAATTTTACCCGTAATAAATATCTCTTTGCCTGTCATTTGCCCCATATTGAAGTCTTCGACAATAATAGCAAAGTTCTCTCGACGCTCAATCTCAGTAATTATCAAATGTTCGTATTCATTAACCGCATAAGCGGTGATTAAATCAGCAATGTTTTTTTGCAATGACACTAAACTTAATCTGGCGCTGTCCTTCATTTCGGTGAGGGCTTGAGATTTCGTTTGCCGGTAATCATAAATAGCATGCAATGACATAATGGAAACTACCGTGACAATCACTATTATGCCAATAGTGATATAAAGAGAAGGTTTTCTTTTTTCAGTAGTCATTAATGCTGCACCGATTCAATTCCAAGTACATTTCTTTTAATGATGGCTAACTTTTCGGCCATGTTCTGTGCGGATATGATAAGAATAGGTAATTGAACATTTTTATTAACAATTATCCCTTTAAGATGGGCATCCATAGTATGGACAGCTTCTTCTCCCATAAGATACGTTTGTTGCATGCCAGTAACGGCGATGACGTTTTCGGGTATCATCTCCATAAAAACAGGCTCAGCATCAAAGCAAGCCAATAAAATGTCTCCCTTTTTCCCCGTATCTCGAATTGCATCTAGAACAGCTTGGTGTCTATTAGAGCTTTGTATCCAAATAGCTCGAAGATTCGGAGCTTGCTTAATCAGCTCAACGCTATAGTCGTAAGACTCTTGATAGAGGAACGTTGCTTGTTGCTTAATGCCTATGGTTTTGATTTTTGCTTCCTTCATAGCCTGCATAAAACCAGCAGTTCGGGCTCGCCCATTACTACGTTTTTGTGGGATGGCAATAATACCTACAGACCCTTTTTCCCAGCCCTTTTTTCTTAACTGTGTCGCTAAAACTTTTCCAACACCGTAAGCCCCACTTTTATTGTCTGATGATATATAAGAAACATATTCGCCACCATCGGTGCCAATATCAGCAATAACTACAGGCATATTGGCTTTTTGAGTAAATTTAAGCAGAGTAGCGGCTGAGGAGGATGTTATAGGTGAAATAATGATGCCAGCAACCTTGCTTTCTATCGCATGCATAGTTAACTCTAATTCACGCTTAATACTATTATCAGCACTATAAACCTCTATGTTATAATCGAGTTTTTGCGCTGTTCTTTGCAGGCCACGCTCTAAAACCTGCCAGAAAGGGATGCTTAAGTCTGAAACTATATAGGTTAATGTTTTATTTGATTTTTTAGCTGAAGAAGGTACAAGCTGCATACTATTTGCAGCTAACTCCTTACTGAGCAAAAGACATAAAAAGAATACTAAACAAAGAATTTTTGGCATGATAATTCTTTGATATTATTGAGCATAATGGTATTCCCTTTTGCTTGCATGCTTACTTTCTCTTAATTATGATTGTTTTTTACATGATAAACTTTAACTAAATTCATTAGTTAAAGTTTATCATGTAAAAAACAACATAGCATAAGCAAGATCAATTTTCATCGAAAGAACATGTACTCAATTTATTGTTCTAACTAATGTTGCGCTAATCACCCTCTTTGGTACTTTTAGGTAGGTACTTATAACCATTGACCATTGCCGATACTAGCGCACTACGCTCTCTTCTTTCTGAGACTATCACGCCAATGATATGAAGAGGAATGAGAAAAATAAGAGCATAAAAAGTGTAAACATGTGCCGTTATAAAAGGCTTGCGAATTTCTCTCATTGCCTTGTAGGCTTTTTCATCAACATTAACTTTAGAATAGGGCTTGATGTCTTTAATATTATCTTTATCGATTGCGATGCTTTGAGCAAAGTAATTTCCAAATGGCGGATAATAAATATCAGTCCCGGCTATAACTAGCCCCGAAACCATTTGAACACACATTAAGGAAAGTAAAGCAAAAACCATTAACTTACCGGCTGGATTATGCCCTTTGTAAGCTGTATGTTTTTGCTGTTTAAATTCAATTAATTCACTTGTGAACCCTTTATTAAAGGGTAAGGTTTTACCCCATTTTTCATATGATTTACCTATAAAGCCAATGATTAGACGAAATAATAAATTTATTGCAAATACATAACCTACAATGACGTGCATTGTTTTTAATAAAACCTTCCCTTCGGTGGCTACCCCAAACAGTTTACTATTGAGAATAATAACGCCAATAACAATTAGTAATAAAATGGCTATGACATTAATCCAGTGAAAAAGCCTTATTTTACGACTCCACACAAAAACTTGTTCTCTTTCGATATCCATAACTACCTCTTTAATAACCATCTATTTATCAAACTGTATTATATTGCACTGTACAATATTTAAAATTTACACTGCTATATCTAAAGTTACTACTTCTTTAATATTTAGCCATCGGACAAATGCCTACTATCAATGTAATCAACTGAAAACAAGTAGAAAAAACACTTAGTTATTTCACAAATAGATGGTGGAAGCAACATTCTATCGCGCACTGTATTTTGCTCAACGCACTTCTTTACTTGGTAAACGTTTGCTCATGAAATGGAAAATAATAAATGTGTACTTCCAATAGACATTGAAAGCCCTAAAGCAAACACATATCTAACAAGTGAATAACCATGCATTAACACAGGTACCAAAAGAGTAATGCACCTACATGATCTTATTGGCATTATCAAAACTAAGAACCTATAATAATCTTATAATTTTCAAGAGGTTTATAAAGCTATAAGCATGTTAGTTATCAAAATATTCAAGCACCTAATTATGTTACTGCCCTTTCTTTTTATATTCGCGTGCAGTGATACTCATGATCATAACAAGCAGTTAACGGGTAAAGAATTATACAAAATTCACTGTGCTAACTGCCACAAGGAATCAGGTACAGGTAAGTTTCTAAAAGGGGTTCCACCAAGCAAATATACTCAACTAACTCCTCAAGAGCTTATTGAGAAAATTACTCAAGGCGAGGCCAATAAGTCAAAAATGCAAATTTTTAAAGCCATGCCTAAAGAAGAAGCAGACAAAATTGCACTCTTTGTCATTCACGAATTGAAAAAGCAGTAGATATGATAACTCCTATAGATCTCAAAACGGTTGTAGACTTATCTCCTGATGGCTTTTGGATTGTATCTAATCAAGGAAAGCTACTTCAGGTTAATGACAAATATCTAAAAATGTCTGGCTACACTAGAGAAGAGATGCTTAGCTTCGAAATTAAAAATTTAGATGCTGAAATGTCACACACAGATCTACAGAAAAAAATAGAAGAAGTAAAAAGTGGCGATGACAACCCTTTTAAAACAAGCCACAAACGCAAAGATGGGAGTATCTATCAAGTAGAAATACACGCAAAATTTAATCCGCAGGCTGATGTATTTATCGTTTTTATAAGAAATATAGAGCATCGAAAATTTTATAAAGCTAAAAGTAATATTGCAGATGAAATATTCAATAGTTCTGTTGAAGGGATACTAGTTACTGATGCCAATAACAAGATAGTTATAGTCAACGATTCTTTCTGTCAAATTACTGGTTATACCAAAGAAGAGGTAATTGGTAAGACTCCTGATATTTTGAAATCTAACCGTCATAGTAAACATTTTTACCTGCGTTTTTGGCAAACACTTACTGAAGAGGGAAAATGGGCCGGCGAGATTTGGAATAAACGAAAAAACGGTGAAGTCTACCCAGAGTGGTTAACGATTTCATCGATTAGACAAAATAACCAAGTAGTGAACTATGTTGCTCAATTTTCTGATATCACTGAGAAAAAGAATAGTGAAGAAGAAAAGTTCTTTCTTGCCCATCATGATCATTTAACACTATTACCTAATCGTTCCTTGCTGCAAGATCGTTTAGAAATGTTAATTGACTTACATCATAAGACCCCCATTTCCTTTGCCCTATTTTTTATTGATTTAGACCGCTTTAAGATCATCAATGACTCACTAGGCCATCATATTGGTGACGAAATTTTAAAAGTCATTGCTCAAAGAATCAAATCTGAACTAAGAGCCCATGACACCATAGCAAGAGTAGGTGGAGATGAATTTGTAATTATTGTTGAAGACTGCAAGGACTCGAAATCTGTTGAACGAATAGCCAAGAAAATTCTACGCTTGATTGAAAAACCGATAGAAGTGCATCATGGAGACTTCTACCTCTCAGGTAGTGTAGGAGTTAGTCTTTTCCCTCACCATACAGATAAGTTAAGAGAATTACTCTCTTATGCTGATATTGCAATGTATAAGGCAAAAGGTAAAGGAGGCAACTTATTTGAAGTATTCGATAAAGATTTAGAAGATAAAGCACACCAAAGACTAGAAATTGAAAGTGGCATCCATAAAGCACTCGACAACAATGAATTTGAAATTTGGTATCAACCACAAGTTAATGTTACTAATAGTAAGGTTTATGCTGCAGAGTGTCTTATAAGGTGGAGAAATCCCACACTAGGAGTTATTAACCCAGACTTATTTATACCTATTGCTGAAGAGTCTGGCATGATTTATAAAATAGGAAAATTTGTCTTAATTGAAGCAATTAACCAAATAAAAGAATGGTCTCATAAAGGTGTTTTTAGTGGCACAATTGCTATAAATATATCTGGTAAACAATTAGAAAATGACAACTTTATAACCGACATGGAGAATATTATTAATATATCTAAAGTGTCCCCAAGTAAAATTGAATTGGAAGTTACAGAATCAGCCTTTGATGATAGTAAGACTGGTAATTTGGAAAAACTTATTAAGCTAAGGGAAATGGGCTTTACTATAGCTATCGATGATTTTGGTACTGGTTATTCTTCATTAAAGCGTATTAAAACCTTACCGGTCGATAATCTCAAAATTGATAAATGCTTTGTTGATAACATCACAACATCTAAAGAAGACGAGGCTCTTGTAAATACTATTTTAAATATTGCCAACTCTTTTAATATGAGTCTAATCGCAGAAGGTATTGAAACTAAAGAGCAATGTCAGAAACTACTTCAAATGGGTGTATACAACAATCAAGGTTACTTGCATAGTAAACCTTTACCAGCAGAAGAATTTGAGAAATTCATATCAACATACTCAATAAAGGAGAACGAATATCATGTCTATTAAAGGGCTTATGAGTGATGATTTGGTAACTATTGATATAGATGATACCTTAGCCACAGTTAAAGAGATTTTTGATCTGGTAAAGTTTCACCATATTTTAGTTATTGAAAATCAAAAGTTAGTAGGGGTGATTTCAGACAGAGATTTTTTTAAGTCAGTTGGCCCTAGACTTGGTACTGCAATTGAAACTGAAAGGGATAAACTTCCACTAAGTAGAAAAGTTCATCAAATAATGAATAGGAGGTTGATTTCAGTAAATGAGCAAGCCTCTGTATTAGACGTTGTAAGCTGCTTTCACAAAAATAGAATTTCTTGTGTGCCTGTAGTCGACAAGTATGGTTGCCCTGTTGGAATTATTAGCTGGAGAGATGTAATAGACGCTCTTGCAAAAAAAATGACAAGAAATCAGCGTGACAATGAATAGGTGACCAATTCTAAATAGATCATTAATCACCACTTCGCAATCTCAGCACTATTAGTAACACAGCTAAAAAACATCGTTTTTCAAAAAAATGAAGCTAGATGTTGGGGCTTATATGCTTTGTTATAAAGGTTAATTGATCAGAGAGGAGCGGTAATCCTCTAATTTATCCTGATACATTCTTTGGTCTGCAAGTGGTAGTAGGCTATCTACCGGGTCAACATCAGTACAGGCAAAACCGCAACTGAAAGCGACTTCGAAAGTTTTGTCCTCATATTTAAGAGGAGTTTCACTCGCCTTAGCTTTTAGACACGCTATTACTTTCTTGCAAAAGTTAGAGTCGACATTATCAAGAAGTACTATAAACTCATCGCCCCCAAACCTGCTCAACATGTCGCTCTCTCGGAATTGTTCTTTTAGCAATTCTGCCATAGCCGAAATCAGCACATCTCCAGCGCCATGACCCAAACTATCGTTCACTGCCTTAAGACCGTTAACATCTATGGAGATGATTGCGAAATCTCGCTGTCTAGTACTCTGGTCATGGTAATTATTTAGTAACTCTTTATGCCTGAATTCAAAAACATGACGATTACTCAAACCTGTTAAAAAATCAGTATTGGCCTTTAACTCCAGCTGGTAAGTTAGTTTACGCTGGTTAAGAAAAGACTGCAGCGCCATTATCAGCATATTGATCGAATGGTCATAAAAACCTTGTAAACTCTGACCTTCATGGACTAGATAACCACAGATATGACGATCTATCATTATAGGAATAAGTCTAAATTCATCTTGGTTAGCATCAATTTCTATCAATTGTGCATGGGTAAGTTTGACACTAGAAAGAGACGAAATAGAGCATTTAAAAGCATTAGGAGCCTTTTCAAGTGAGCTATATCCAGGCATATCACCGTACCTGTAAAGAAGTAGGCCTATCGGTTTATTGATTATAAAGTTGGCAAGTTGAACTGCCATATCTCCAAGAGAGTTAACGTCTTTCTCTCTTTGTATATCCAGAGAAAACCTAGTCAGTTGGTTTGATATTTCACGGTACTGTTCTTCAGCGATCAAACTATTCTTAAGTGCCTTTGCTGTATTCTCCAGCTCTAAGTTCTTCTTCCTAAGTTCAGCGAATTGCCAAGAGAGTGCCTTGGACATACTTTCTAATAGCAGGTTTAGCTCGTCAAACTCTTTAAAGCGGCTTCTGGTTAAAATAGTCTCAGGCCACGTCTCGCTTAAGTTAGTACTGCTGAGCTGTTCTGTCACTCTCTTTAAGTCAATAAGGGGCCTTGCTAATCGTTTAGTCAAGAAAAAAGTCAATGCCAAAATTATCGTTAACGTTCCGACTAAGTAAATGAAAGGTTCAGAATCATTTGCCAGTATTTGATATAAACTTAACTTGGAGCTGCTTGGTTGTTTAACCGTTAATTCAAACGGCGGGTTAGCTCCCACTGACAGAGGTTCTTGGTGTGTAAAGTCACCTTTCTGCCCTTTCCCCTCAAAGTCACTGTAAATGACTTTATCGTTGAAATTGAGCTTTATTTGCAATTCCTCTTTTGATATTCCAGACGTTTCTAAAGCGATTTTGATCATTTCCGAAATAGGTGCGACCACCAGAAGCACACTGGCTACTTCGAAGGGTTGGGTCAAAGACTCCTTTGGCTTAAGGATTGGCCGGGCGACGGCCAGAAGAAACGGTTTCTCGTTTGAAAGTTGAACCACTGTATATCGTGCTTGTGGTTCAGAGATAGTATTCGGTGAGGTGAATATATCTGTAACCAAAGGCCCAAAAGGCAAAAGATCGAGTTTAAGCGCCTCCATTGGAAGAGCCTCCACCTGAAACAGCTCATCGTCTACCAGCATGATGCTTTTATACATAGGAAAGGAAGCAAGAAAAACCTCCATCTGACTAACGGCACGAAAACTCATGATATCCATGGAAACAGAGGCGATGATACTCCCCTCACTGGCCATTGTGTCTACAGCTCGAATACTTTCAGTGAGGAGTTGTTGTGTACTGTCAACTACCTCATTAGCCTGGCTAATTAGCTGCTGTCGAGTGATGCGCTCGTAACTTACCTCGATATATTTCAAGGTCAAAGTGACCGCAGGGATAAGCGCAGCCAACCAGATCAACACGACTAAAGTTAACCGGAAGCTTAATTTGTAATGGTACCAGTTCCTTTTATTGCTTAATGTCATTTTTTACCGGACAAGCTCTTAGTTCGTTGTTTATCTGATATTTTTTGCATCAGTGCCGCCGCTCTTTCTGCAGACAAAACGTCCGCTTGATGGCGGATAAACCCTTTACGCATTACTGACCAGATGATGCTCATAGCACTATCTGACGGCATGGGTTGTGCGTATTTTAACGCTCCCTGCATTTGTTTTTGCACCCCTGAAGAGCTTCGGTTCAACTCATCGAAGGCACTGGACTCTACAGGCATTACACCAAGGGTCTCCCATATAGACTTCTGCACTTCAGGGCTCTGAAGGAATTTCATCAGTTTAAGTAGGTGTTGGCGCTTGGGTCCGTTAAGGCTGTCGTTAGGAAATGCTAAGCTATGAGTCGAATAAAAAGGTATCAAAGGTTGGTTTGTGCTAATAGCGGGAAGAATGGCAATTCCAAGGTCATCACCAAGCATCTTGTGATACTTCTTCAGCGACCAGTCTCCATTTATTGTGTAAGCCAGTCGACCCTGAGCAAACTCATTAGAAGTGTTCTGATAACTGGATCGCGCCTCGGTTAATCCATCTTGCTTGAGCGATTTGTAGTAAGTTAATGCGTCTACCATCGCCTGAGTATTCAAAGTTATCTCTCCATCGTCAATGAGAGCTCCCCCAAACGCACCAATAAAGGGACTAAACCAATACATCTCATTATAGCTCCAAGATATAAACTCTAAACCACTAGTCTCCCCCCACTTTTTTAAAAATTCGGCTTTTTGGGTATAGAGTTCATCCTAGGTCTTCGCTGGTTCAGTGATATAACGCTTATTATAATATAGCATCAGGTGATTACCCTGCATTATAGGGGCACCGTAAATTTGACCATCGCTGGTCGCACTCTGCCAAATATTATCGCTTATATTCTCTGTTCTGAGCTCTAGGGGAATAGCGCTATAATTCATCAGCTTATGTAAGCCAATATGATCACCAGGGATCAATACGACATCCGGGGCGTTCCCTCTTTCAATCAACTCAAGTAAGCTAAGCCTTAGATCACCCTGAGCTTCCCACACCCGTTCTATCTTGATACCTTCGCGAGCACTAAATTCATCAATAAGCTTGCTAAACTTACTGCCCTCGTGGGTAAAGACAAACTTTATATCTGCCTCAGCCTGAACAGTATAAGATGTTAATAACAATACGATGTAGAGTAAGGTAAGACGTGTCATTCTAATACTTCCTTTACGGCAAGTGTCGTGTTATGCCTAATATTGAGTTAACAAATGAATAAGCATAAACAGGCGCTCAAAGCTAAAACACTGTTTTAGGAATGTGTGTTACTAAACAGTACAACACACTTCATCAAGAATATTATCATAAAAGTCTTTAAATGGTAGACAAAGTTCACCGAGATAGCTTTACAGGATCGCTGATGGGTTGGGGTTATGTCGGCTAACATCGAATCGAAAGTGATATACCCCATAAAGTTCTATGATGTGATTTTTCCGTCAGTATGAGACGCGCTGTTTGCACATCCCATACAATACATTCACTTTCGTTGGCTTTATTTACTTAACTGGCTTTCTAACCAACCAACAATATAACCAGCCAATAGCTTGTCTTTATTTAAAAGCGGATAGCCGTGGTCAGAGCCTTTGTAGCTAATAAATTTACTGTTTTCATTAATGGTCGTTTTAAACAATTTTTGTGCACTTTCATAAGTACCTCTGTCTTCTTCTGAGGCAATAATTAAGGTAGGTTGGTCTGCTAGTATTTTTTTATAACGCGCTATATTTTCAGCTCGTTGAGCTGAAGAAAAGAATCCAATAACCTTAATTGGATTCTTTTCAGCTACCGTGATTGCTTGCGAGCCACCACAACTTGCACCTAATACACCAACAACCCCCTGATCTGATAACTTGCTGATTAAGTAGTTATAAGCTAATTGGACATCATTTGGCCAATGGCTCGACATTTTTTGCCATGCATTACGGCGTTCTTCTCTTGGCAGCGCTTGAACTTTCTCAACGTTAAATTCATCATTGGTACTTTCACCAAAGCCTCGAAAGTCTAGGCTTAACGCATGTATACCTTGCTCCGACAGTTGCTGACCAATATCGTTATACATGCTTCGGTTATAATTGCACTGGTGTAATAACAAAACGGCTCTGTCGCTTGTTTTATTACTTTGATAATAACTTGCTTTTAAATCAAAACCTTTGTCTGTTGTTAGTGTCAGATCATTTGCATGACTAGTTAATGAAAACGAGAATAGTGCTGCCGATAATAATCCTAAAAATAATTTCATCTTTATTCCTTTACGCTAATAAATTTGCCCATTAAAGCTATCTAATTAACAGCATGGTTTAAATGATAAAACGCTGAATTGCCAAGAAAGCGGGTTTAATACCCATAATCTAAACGTCAGTAGCTCATAAGAATCAGCTCAGTAACAGTTCGACTCGATTTCGGCCATTCTCTTTTGCTCGATACAAGGCATTATCTGCTCGCTTCAATGCCTCCTCTATCGAATCATTGTTCGTTACTAAGGTTACACCAAAACTGCTGGTCATATGACCTATCTCAGGGAATTGATGAGCTGCTATTTTTAATCTTAGCTTTTCGGCAACTAATGCGGCTTGTTCGGCGGATGTCTCAGGGCAGACAATTAGAAACTCCTCTCCTCCCCATCTGCCCACAAAATCGACCTCACGACAACTCTCGCTCAATAGTTGAGCCACTGTGACCAGTCCGAGATCCCCCGCTAAATGGCCGTAGTTGTCATTTACGGCTTTGAAAAAGTCGATATCACAAATAATAATCGAAAAAGCAAGGGAATAACGTTTAACCCGTTTAAATTCAGTAAGAAGTATATCATCAAGTCGAAATCGGTTGCTTAGCCCAGTTAATGAATCAGTAATTGATAATTCTTCAACCCGCTTTTTATCAGTAATATCATGCCGAATGGAAAGATAACCCGAGATATCGCCTGTTTCATTCCTAACAAGATCTATTTTGGCATCCACCCGATAGGACGAGCCGTCTTTAGCTTTGTTCTTTATCTCACCGGACCAGGCTTTTCCCTTGGTTATCATTTCCCACATTTCCTTATATGCTTCACTTGGAGTATCAGGGTGCCGTACGATATTATGAGTTTGGCCAATCAACTCCGCTTTGCTATAACCTGATATTTCACAAAAAGCCGTAGAAGCCTCTGTAATAATCCCCTTGAGGTCAGTCTGGGAAGAAATCACATAGCGATCGACAATATCGACATAGCGCGTTACTTCAGCCTGAGATTTTAATGCATTAAGCTTGGCCTGCTCTGCAGCTTCCTTGGCAATAGTTAATTCTTGGGTTCGCTCTTCTACCTTTTTTTCAAGAGTCTTATTCAGATAACTCAATCGCTGCCTTTTATGCTGTAATTTCATCTCATTTTCTTTATGTTTGACAATGTGTTTCCTCTGCAACAACAGTAACAAAACAACAAAAAGAAAGCACAGCCCGACAAACCATGCTTGTACACGGTATTGCTGATAGAAAGTAACTGGCTTGTTAATTAACGTGCTATCGTCAGGCAAAAGATCTAAAGCTATGTTGTGTCTTTTAAGCTGAGTATAGTCAAACATATAACGATTAGGACTGGTAAGCACCAAAGAAGCTTCATTGATAGGTATGCCTCTAAAGTGACTGACGGCCATTTCAGCAGCAGTCCTGCCTTGATAAAGGCCACTGGTCAATAGGCCACCAACGATGCCATCGCCAAGATTAAAGTCCCATGTACCGTAAACAGGAAGCTCTGTTTGCTGCACAAGCATTTTAGCAACCTCATGAGACTGAAAGAATCGTCCTTTACTATCTTTAATGAAGAGCGTGAGGTAAAGCACGCTATTTTTGGGTAATGTTGATGAGACCGATAAAAGCTCCTCTATAGTTACATCTTCCAGTATGCGATAACTGACTTCACTAGGAAGAGTCTCAATAACTTGCTCCAGTTCCTTGCGTATCTTTCTTCCTGTACTTGTCGAATCTGTGATGATCAGCATTTCTCGGGTTTTAGGATGTATTCTTAGCGCGAGTTCCATACCACCTGCTAAATTAGGTTTTTCATTGACTCCGGATAGATTGGAGAGACCTTCCAAATCAGCTTTTTGAAGATCATTAACACCACAAAAGATTAAAGGTACGTTAGGAAAAAGGCTATCACGATACTTTAGAGCAAAATCGAATGCATTATCGTCACTGGTCAGAATAAGATCGAATTGATTTTCTTGATATTTATAGCGATAAAGCTCATACAACTGCTCAAAGTAGCCCGGCTCCTGATAGCGCTTGCTATCCATATACTGGATCTGAGTCGTTATTGGCAGTTTAGATTTTAGGAATACTTCGTTGATACCACTTTGTACATCAGCCGTCCACTTATATTCAGGATGATATGAATGCAAGATCAAGTCCTATCCACTGCCTCAGACTTTGCTAAAACATTCAATGCTACTCTGCATTGTTGTTTTTGTTTTGAAATGCCTGAAGTACTCATTGATCTTGATGTTATTGATCAAGATCGTTATCAATATGATGTGCGTGAAAAGTACGCACCACAGTTGCAGGCCTTAGCCAAAAAATACAATATCTCTAAAGAGTGTGTACATGTGAAATTTGGCAAGCCTGAAAAGTGCATTGCAAGTGTTGCGACTAAATCAAAAACACATGCAGTTGTTATTGGCTCAATGGCTCGCAAGGGAATTAAAGGAAAACTAATTGGAAATACAGCTGAGAAATTAACCTCTTATTTACATACTGATATGTTAATTGTAGCGCCTGTATAAAGAAGTAACAGTAGAATATGGATTTGATGTTTTATCTAAAATTTAGTGAGTAAAAGATCGAATTAAATAAAGAGGAAGTAGCTAAAAACCGCACGGTTATTGACCTGATGGAATAGTTAAGAAGTTTTTCGAGGGAGTATAAAAGATGGGGTGGCTAATGGGACTTGAACCTACGACAACCGGAATCACAATCCATTTGTCGATATAGGATTAACTTAGAATAAAGTGTATCAAGTTAGATATTGTTGATATTTTTCATGCCAGAGCTATTAAAATTAATGCGTTAAAGTAACCGTTATTAAATCTCTTTCTTGACGCATTGTATGAAAAATATAAGCGTTCTCTCTTGAGTTTTATGAAATATTCGACAAGACGGACGAGTATTCTCTGAAGTTTGAATTTTTCCAGATATACACTTTCACCAAACATTAATTAACTATATACTTTTTAGCCCACTAATTTGTACTACGCTCTTAAGATGTAGTTAAAGTATTTGGCTGTTTTTTGTGAAAATTGATAAAAGTAAACTCAATACACTTTTGCGTAGTGGTTTGAATCCAGAAATTAAAACCCGCAAACAGCTTGCTGCTCAATTAGGTTTAGATCCTACATCACTAACGCGTTGGTTTGCGACTAGAGACAGATTAGGAAATCCTAGATACCCCGTAATACCCGACAGACATGTCACAAAAATACTGGCACTTTTTAATTTATCTCCCCAATCCCTGAGTTTGAATGAAGAAGAGTTTCGTCATCATTGCTTTGAGTTGTCTTTGCAATATAAAAAAGGACAAAATGATTTACGACAAAAAAAAGCCGCCCTGCGCAAACTCGCTATAAAAGAATATTCTACCCCCTATAATCGAACATTCCCCCTCACACTTTTCTTAGTGTTGATATCCTCAGTTACCGCTTGGTATTTTATCAGTGGCAAAAGTGACATGTTTGAGCAATCAAAATCCCCTGAAGTCAAATATAGTACGACTAAAGCGAAATGCTGGGCAGGATTTTCATCATCTTTAGGAAATTTTGAGCAGGAAGATAAAGCCGATCCTTGTCATTATGGCAAACTATTTCATCAAGCCATTAGTCAACTCAAAACAAAAAACCAGTCACATCTACAATCACAATCAAACTCCACGGGTGAATTTACCGCTTCACAAAATTACCTTATGTTCCTTTCTAAGCAATTAGATCAACGTAGAATGAATGATAAAATTGCCCTTAATATCGAGCTGGGTAAAAGTGAATTACAACGATTAAATTACTCTACCGCCCATGATTATTTTAAAATAGCCAACGATATTTTGGCTTCTTCTGCCAATCCTGATCCTAAAATCATGGCAGAAATCACAGCACTAAATGATAAAATCAAAGCAACATTGAAATAGCGGGTGAATATTTCAAGGAAAATTTATCAGTTTTATCCTCTCAATGTCTAAAAATCATTATCCTCTTCATCAATAACCCATCATGCTTTTTACGATAAAAATGTACAATAAATCGCCAAACTAGCATAAAGTTGACACATAATTGGCATTTACAGGCTATTTTTTCTCCTATTTTTTATTTTCCCTAAGTTTTCACAAAGTATGTTAAATCAATAATTGACACACATTGGGCGTTTTATGCTTGACGTTAAACCTCTACATTACCTCTAAATTGAATTGAGTTGCCTACTTAGCCACTTAACTGGATTACAGGTAAATTCATCAAGCATAGAGATCAATGGAGAAAACATAATGACGATGACCAGTGTCAATGAATTTTTTAAATTAAACGACAATACAACTATTGCTCGAAAAATGCTAAACGCCAGTGCCGCTACTTGGTTCTTGACTGCGACTATAGGTCAATGGCTTTTTGCCTATTACATCATAATTTTTTATGGTGGCAATGCCGTACAAGGTGATTGGGCCGCATGGTCAAATCGTATGATACATGGCTTTGTTGAAGGCGATATTATTGGCAATATTGCTGTATTGATTCATATTTTATTGGCATTTGTCATTTCTTTTTGTGGCCCCCTTCAGTTCATTCCTCAAGTTCGTCAAAGTTACCCCGGCTTTCATCGTATTAACGGGCGTCTCTACATAATGACTTCACTAGTGATCAGTGTTGCAGCCATTTATATGATCTGGAGTAGAGAAGCAATCATTGGTGGTGTCATGGGGCAAATCGGTACATCTTTAGATGGAATACTAGTGATAATTTGTGCGGTTATGACAGTACGTTTTGCGATGGCTCGTCAAATTGCTATTCATCGCCGTTGGGCTTTACGGTTATTTATCGTGGTAAGTGGTGTCTGGTTTTTTCGGGTTATTCGAGGGTTTTGGATATTTGTTAATGATGGTACTTCACCTGGAACAAATAGCACTCTTACCGGACCCTTTGACTTAGTGTTAAATTTTGCTGGTTATCTAGTACCACTATTTATACTTGAATGCTTTTTTCGTATCCGAGATAACGGACAGTCAACAAGCCAATACTCTATGGCTGGCATTATCTTACTACTAACTGCTGCTATGGGTTTAGGTATTTACTCTGCCGCACATATATTTTGGCTTCCGAATATTTAAACTTAAGTTCATTACTAAAGGAAGTGGCTTTGAACTTTATTAAAAGAACTCGCCACGATTTATTTAAAATTGTAAAAATAAGTTGAACATTTATGCAAATACCTAAAAAACAGTCAACCACTAGCCCTTTATTAAAAAAATTAACACTTGTTAGCATAATTATTATTTTGCTGATTATTGTCTGGAATCGAATCAATATTATCAGCAGTGAGGTGCAAGTTGCTTTTGATGAAGTGATCATAGCTCAGGTAGAAAAAGGAAATTTAGTACGTGAAGTACGTTCATCAGGTACTTTGGTGCCAATAGCATCAAATTTTCTATCTGCCACCTCTAGTGGACAAGTTCAAGAAATTCGGCTTGAAGCTAGTGATGTTGTTGAAGTTGGTAGTGTTATTATGGTGCTTAAAAACCCTGAGCTAACGCAGGCCGTCGATGAAGCTAAACTGGAAGTTGAAGTATTGCAATCCGCTTTTAATTCATTACAACAACGATGGCAGCAAACTGTTATGAAACAACGTATTGTTGTTGCAGATTTTAGCTCACGTTATGAAATGACCAAGTTGCGCCGAGAAGCAAATCAACGATTATTAAAAACGGGAGCGGTATCAAGCATTGACTATAATGAGTCGATTTTGCTCGAAAAACAGCTGGAATTTCAACATAAACTGGAAATTGAGTTATTAGAGAGTTTGCCCAAAATGCAGCAAGCTGAGTTAGTTGCAGCACAAGCTAAAATCAATCAAGCGACACGTCACTTATTGCTACAAGAAAAACTTGCTGACGATCTCTATGTAAAAGCCACAACCAAGGGCATACTGCAAGAAGTCACCTTACAAGTTGGTGAGCCCTTCAAAGTAGGAACTGTACTTGCTCGCATTGCCCAACAAGACAATTTAAAAGCCGAATTAAGAGTACAGGAAAGCCAGGTTAAAGATGTTAAGAAAGGTCAGGAAGTGGTCATTTCTGCAGGCGGAAAACTCGCTTCAGGCATAGTAAAACGTATAAACCCAGCAGTAAAAGATGGCGTTGTTATTGTGGACGTGCATTTTACCGGGGATTCTTTAGCAGGCGCCAGACCAGATTTGCGCATCGACGGCGTAATTGCATTAGAACAAATAGAGAATGTATTAAAGCTAAAGCGCCCAGTGTATAGTCAGGAAAACTCATCTAGTAGTTTATTCGTGCTCGACAAATCCCAAGGAACGGCACAGCGAAAACTGATTAAATTTGGTCGCAGCTCCGTTGACGCTATTGAAATTTTATCACCGCTAAAAGAAGGCGATTACGTGATCGTATCATCCACCAATAAGTACGATAAGTTAAACAATTTTACCTTACATTAAACCGAAGTATTAAAAAAAAATATTAGGCAAGAATAGATAGAAGATTAGATGAATAATTATAAGGACAAGAGATAAATGCAAACTCTCATTGAAGACATACAATTTGCTGGTCGGAATTTTCTAAAAACACCCGCCATTTGTGCACTTATTGTTATCACTCTAGCATTGGGTATTGGAGCAAACGCCGCCATCTATAGCATGGTGCATAACGTATTATTAGCCCCCTTGCCTTTTGCTGATGGCGAACAGTTAATTAAACTAAAAACAAATAATCCTAAAATAAACCGTTTTGACGTTCCCGTTTCTGTTCCGACCGCGTTGGATTATATTGCTAAAAATGAAAGCCTCGACCATTTAGTTGAATATCATCAAATGGCTTTTACGTTGCACGGATATGGTGATGCCGCCAATGTTGAAGGAGGTGTAGTCAGTTGGGATTTTTTTGAAATGCTCGGCATACGCCCTATTTTAGGCCGTACATTTTTACCGGGAGAAGATCTACCTGGCGCCACACCTTTCATTGTTTTGTCTCATCATTATTGGCGAGAGAAATTTGGCAGTGATCCCAATGTCGTTGGTACGGTTCTGCAAATGAATGATAGGGCAATTCAAGTTATTGGTGTATTACCGCCTTTGCCTGCATACCCGTTTAAAAATGACATTTGGATGGGCTCTTCTTCATGTGGCGGTAGAGGCAGCGATACTTTTATTAATAATCGTTCAAGGCCAATTTCTATGATGTATGGCAAATTAAAGCCTGAAGTGAGTTTACAAAGTGCCAGTCTTGAATTTAATACTATCGCCAAACAGTTGGCTTCATCATACCCAGACGACTACCCGCAGAGTCAAGGGCTAAGTAATACCTTAACACCGATGCGCATTGACATGACTGGAGACGCTGGTCCGACATTTTATTTGCTTATGGGGATCACAGCACTGGTATTGCTCATTGCCTGTGCCAATGTCGCTAACCTTAACCTAGCGCGTACAGCAAGTCGAAAACAAGAATTCGCAATAAGAGAAGCTTTAGGGGCAAATCCAAGACGAATTGCTCGCCAAGTATTAACAGAGAGTATTATTTTATCCTTAATAGGTGGGCTATTGGGCTTGGGACTGGCTTTTATGAGCGTTGAGTTACTTTCTGAGTTTGCCGCGCTTTATACTCCCCTTGCCAGCGAAGTGAAAATTAATGGCAGTGTACTCACCTTTTGTTTAGTAGCCTCATTACTTACAGGTATTCTCAGCGGTGCAACTGCAGCCTTTCAAAAGCGCAATATTAACGAAGCATTAAAAGAAGGCAGCGGAAATATTACCGCCAGTGGCAGCAGTATTAAATTACGCCAAACCCTGTTGATTACTCAATTTAGTTTGGCCTTTATTATTTTAACCAGTGCTTCTTTGGTCAGTTTAAGTTTGTATCGTTTAAGCCATCAAGCAACTGGTTTTGAGACCGCTAATGTTATCGCCGTGAATCTCTCTTCAAGTCCTAAAAACCGCGTGCCTTTTGTGCTTGATACCGTACGTAAACTAGAAGCTATTCCAGGAATAACCCACGCAGGTTTTGCTACAGAAATTCCTTTAGTTAAAGGACGAGATAAACGACGATTTTTCCAAATAGAGGGGCATCCCCCTGTTGACCGTGATGAACGACCAGACGCCTTACAAAATGAAGTATCAGCCAATTTTCATCAAATGCTGAGTATACCTTTATTACAAGGGCGTTTCTTTAACGAGTCTGATGATGAAAACAGCCCTCGTGTTATTTTAATCAATCAGGCATTTGCGGATAAATATTTTAACAATGATGATCCCTTAGGAAAACGTCTCTCGTTTGATGATGGAAAAACATGGCAAACTATACGCGGTGTTGTTGGTGATATTCGTGAAGTAGGCGTTAACATAGCGCCGGTACCGACCTATTACGTTCATTGGATTATAGGCTGGCATTATGATTTGCAATTACTGATCAATACTAACATGCCGTTATCAACTATTACTCCACTCGTGACTGACATTGTTCATGAAGTAGACCCTTTACAACCAGTGGAAAGCATAGCCAGTTTTGAATTTATCAAAGACAAGTCAATGGCTTCTTCTACATTGGTCGGCATGTTGGTCTCTATGTTTGCCTTATTAGCCTTTGTAATTACCCTTAGCGGAGTGATGGGGGTAGTGGCTTACAATGTTAGCCAACGTAGAAAAGAAATTGGCATACGAGTGGCGTTAGGTGCTAACCCCAAACGAATTCGTGCTTTATTTGCCGTTCAGGGCTTATCTTTATGTGCGGGGGGAGTGGCCTTAGGGGCTTTTATCATGGCATTTATTTCACCGTTACTAGGTACCGTACTGTATCAAACCGACCCACTAAACTTAACCATGTATTTAGTAACGGCTGGCATAGTGTTACTTGTTGCGGCAGTCGCAATATTACTGCCAATCAGACAGGCAACTGCCATAGAGCCCAATGAAGCTTTACGCGAGCAATAACCGTTAATTTGAAAACAAAAATAAAAGTTATTCCCTTTGATAAAAAATAGGTAAAAAGGAAACAAGATAATGAACGATAAACCACTAATACAATTAGAGTCACTGACTAAGAGCTTCACTACTGAAGCTGGGATCATCAGTGCTATCAAAGATATTAATTTGACCATTAACGCCGGTGATTATTTAAGCATCGCTGGTCCTTCCGGCTGCGGAAAATCAACCTTGATGTCTATTTTAGGCTTACTTGACACATCAACCAGTGGTCAATATTTATTGAATGGCCATCAAGCACACGATTTAGATGTTTATCAACGCGCTGAAATACGTAATAAAGAAATTGGTTTTGTATTTCAGGCGTTTAATTTGATTGGTGATTTAACCGTATTGGAAAATGTAGCTCTACCACTAACTTATCGCAAAATGAAAAAACAAGAAAGAATGGAAGCCGCCATGAATTCTCTCGCTAAAGTGAACATGGCAGATAAAGCAAAATTTTACCCTGCACAACTTTCCGGTGGGCAGCAGCAGCGTGTTGCCGTCGCTAGAAGTTTGGTTGTAGATCCTTCAATATTGTTGGCGGATGAGCCTACAGGCAACCTAGACTCGAAAAATGCCAATGCCATTATGGATTTATTTGATGAACTTAATGAAGAAGGCAGAACCATTTGCATGGTTACGCACGATTCAAGGTTTGCTAAACGTAGTCGAAGTATCGTTCATTTAGATGATGGTATTCTTCGCTAAATCATGTGTGTATATCCATAATAACTAAGGACAACTTTGCTTAGCGTACTCACAGAGTATGCATAGAAGCGATAATCAGAAAGTGATAATTATAGAGATAGATAGCCAAGAGGCTTTGACTTTAAAGGGCTTATATTAGAAAAGATGGGGTGGCTAATGGGACTTGAACCCACGACAACCGGAATCACAATCCGGGGCTCTACCAACTGAGCTATAGCCACCACTGATTTTACTTAGAACGCCTTGTGGTAAGGCGCGAAGAGTATATTTCATTTATGCCCAGATTGACAAGAAAAATATTCAATTTTTAATTATATTGTCACATGTTTTTTACTGATTTTCGGTGTTACTTTATTTTGCCTAGTTTTTCCATTATTCCTAGCCTGCAAAACGGGGATTTTAGTAAAACACATTTTATTGTTAAAATAAGAGTATTCAGAAAAAGTATAGGTTAACTCCATGTCTCTAGAGTCTATTACTGCACAAATTAAAGCCCATGGTGAAAAAATTCCACCCGTAGAGTTATGGGATCCTCCTTATTGCGGTGAAATGGATTTACAAATTAAAGCCAATGGTGATTGGTTTTATGCCGGTACTATTTTTAAACGCCCTGCTCTGGTTAAATTACTTTCATCGGTGCTAAAGAAAGAAGATGATGATTACTTTTTAGTCACTCCTGTTGAGAAAATAAAAATTACCGTCGAAGATGCGCCATTTGTTCTAACCCAATGGCAGTGGCAAGATGAAAAGCAAACGACAATGCAAGTAAGCAATAATGTTGGTGATGCATTCACTTTAGATGATGAGCATCCACTCACCGTTAATGAAATGGGTGAACTCTACGTGATAGTGCGTCGAAATTTATTGGCGAAAGTGCATCGAAATGTCTTTTATCAATGGATTGATTTAGCTAAAGAGGTAGAAACAGAAAAAGGCACTGAATTAGTATTTAGCAGCTATGATTGTGAGTTTAGCCTTGGGGTTTTGTAATACCAGCACCCATAAAATAAAAATGACGAGCTCCAATATAGAAACTCGTCATTTTCTAGATCTACGTTATAAATAATAGAAGCTATATCACTCGTGAAAAACGCTGTTGATTAACATGCTTTTTCATATAGGCATCAAAGCTCATACAAATAATACGAATAAGCAAACGTGCTTTTTGATCAACTTGTATGAATGTTGCTGTATTATCAACTAAACCATCATCAATAAACGTATCTAACAGCGGTAAGTCTTCAGCAAAATATTCATCGAAATTAATGTTATATTTCTTATTGATCACTTCTTTATCTAAATAAAGATTACACATCAACTCACGAATTACTTCACCGCGTATGATATCGTCGTCATTTAAGCTAACACCACGTTCCAGTGCATGCTGTTGATTTTCAATGGCTTGGTAATAGCTTTTCAATTCTTTAATATTTTGACCGAATGAACGGCCAATACTGCTGATAGAAGAAACCCCAAGCCCCAATAAGTCACAGCCGCCTTTAGTAGTGTAACCTTGGAAATTACGATGCAATGTACCGTTACCTTGCGCAATAGAAAGTTCATCATTTGGCTTAGCAAAATGATCCATACCGATGAATTCATAGCCGAAACCACAAAGAGTTTCAATTGATAATTTCATTAAGGCAAATTTTAGTTTTACATCAGGCAACCATTCATCACGTAATTTACGCTGAGCAGCGAAACGGCTTGGTAAATGCGCGTAACTAAATAAAGAGATTCTATCTACATCCCACTCATGGGCTTTATCTAACGTTTTAGCAAAATTTTCTAGTGTTTGATGTGGTAAGCCATAGATTAAGTCGATATTAATTGACTGAAAGCCTACGGTTTTTGCGTGAGCAATAAAGTCACCAATAAATTGGGTTGATTGCACACGGTTGATTGCTTCTTGTACTTTTAAATCAAGATCTTGAACACCAAGGCTTAAGCGATTAAAACCTAATGAAAATAAGTGCTCAGCTAAATCCATTTCTATTTCGCGAGGATCTATTTCGATACTCATTTCTAAGTCATCGGAAAAATCAAATTTCTCTTTTAATAAGGCAACTAATGTAGTGATTTGCTTATGGGTTAAAAAGCTTGGTGTACCACCACCCCAGTGAAGCTGCTTCACTTTATATTCAGTGAATAAAGGCGCTTGTAGTGCAATCTCTTGTGCTAAATATTCAAGATAAGTATCCGCTTTATCACGATGGCGAGTGATCACTTTATTACAGCCACAGTAATAACATAATGTATGGCAAAATGGGATATGCACATACAATGACAACTCACGATTTGGCGAGTCTTTTACCGCTTGAACAAAGTCACTATGTTTAAAATCGTCATGAAACTCAAGCGCCGTAGGATATGATGTATACCTTGGGCCACTGGTATTGTATTTACTCAGTAATTGAGGATCGAAAAATTGACTAACTTGCATTATATTTACCACTGATTTAACTATGAGTGGATATTATACACCATAATCAAGCTTTGGTATTGATCAAACTCAAGCTCTGTTAGTCAATCTTCTAATGAGTAATTACTCACCTACTTTAATCCGCACATTGAATGCATTTTTCAGCGGCAGGTTGTACTTGTAAACGTTTGTGATTAATTTCTTCGCCACATGATTGGCAAATACCATAGTTGCCATTCTCCATTCGGGTTATGGCATTAGAAAGGTGTTGAATTTCAACTTTTGCTTCGGATTCAAGTGCGTTAAGTACTTCATCATTTTCACGTTCACCAGCTTGTTCAGCCCAGTCAGCATCACGGCCACCGGCAAAATCTTTATGTATAGAACTAATACGTTGTTGTAGTTCAATAATACGCTCTGTAAATTGTGATTTTAATTGCTCAGTCATAATAATTGCCTCTAAAGCTAATAAGCCATCTCAAGTAACTAGCCTAAGATGAACTAAGGTGTTGACTTGAGTATACTCATTCTTTCAGTAGTGTATTGTTGAAGTAGATCAAGATCTGACACTATTTCTTGATGCATGTCCGCCACTAAGGTCATCCGTTGAAAATCTTCTTTCATTCGTTCTTGCTTAGATAGTTTTTTACGCTCTTCAAGAATAGCTAAATGCTTTATCTCGTTATACAATTTAAATATAGCAGGAAATTGTTGGTCTAGCTCAGCGCTGGTTTTCAATGAATCAAGTAACACTGATAATCGCCAGCAACCTTCGTCAAATTCGCATTGCTCTTCTTTCATCGCGCGGGTAATTAATAGTACACTTGCAAGCACTTTATGATCATGCTCAGCAAGTGCTTTTTGATGCGCTAGCTCAGCTTCTTGTTGTGCTTCTTTTTGTTTAGCCAGTTGTCGTAATAAACTACCGGCATAAAAACCAAGTGCGACAATGATTACAACCGCTAAAATGATGGCATATAGCCAATAATCATTCATAATATACTCGTATTATTCAAAGTCAGTAAAATCGTCGCTAGCTTTATCTAACTTATCCCACAGATCATCTTCTGAACGAGTACTCTGTTGGAGTTCTTCTTCATCACTTTCTTCATCAAAGCCTAATTGCTCTGTAAGGGTTTGGTGACGTTCCATCAACTGATTATAGTAATCAACCTCTTGTTCAGTTAAGGCAATATCATCTTCTTGTTTTGCTAGAATAACTTGTAACTGCTCGTCAGCTTCAATAGCAGCCAACTCTTGATAAAGATCTTGGCTAAGCTCTTGAGTAGCGTCCTGTGCAGGCTCAGCATAACGAATAGCCGCTATCGGTTGCTGTTCACTTGATTTTACTTTGGTGGGCTTAGTTTGATCTTTTTTAGCAACACCGCCTAAGGCGATTGGCGTTTTACTACCAATACGTGGATCACGCGCTTGTGCATTAGCTTTAGTTGAGTTTTTTTTCTGCTCAGCTTCTTGTTGGCGATTGCCAGGCTTTTTACCCGTTTTTTTACGAACTCTTTTTTCAACATTCGCTAATTCAGCTTTGCTGAGTTTAGGTTGGGCTTTAGGGGCAGTAGCTGGTTTTCTTGATTTTTTGGTACGAGACATGAATTTGTTACTTTGTAGCGATTAATGGTGCTATTTTACGCCATTAAGCGCTAAAAAGTAATTGCTAGTTTCGAGTTATCAAAGAGAAGTGACGAGAAGGTAAGCTATATCTTCTCGCTAACCACAAGCAAGTACCTAACTGTTAGGTACTTGCCACTATGCATTAGTCTTGCTCATGCAACCATGCTGCATGGCGTGGCGCTCGTTTGGTTTTCGCCCACTCTTCAATCATGTCGGATGCCACTTCATTAAGTTGTTTGTATTGCTCAGGCGTTCCGGTATTGGCTGCTAGTTCTAAACGATGACCATTGGGATCAAAGAAGTAGATTGATTTGAAAATACCATGATTAGTTGGGCCAATCACATCCACCCCTTTGCTCTCTAGTGATTCTTTTGCGGCAACTAAGGCATCGACACTTTCTACTCTCATAGCTAAATGCTGAACCCATGTAGGTGTGTTTTCATCGCGTCCCATATCGGGCGAATTAGGAATTTCGAAAAATGCTAAAATATTTTCATTACCCGCATCTAAAAAAATATGCATATAAGGATCAGGCGCTTTGGTAGAAGGTACTTCATTTTCAGCAATCGCCAAAACCAAATCCATGTTTAGCTTATCTTTGTACCAATCAGTGGTTTCTTTTGCGTCTATACAGCGGTAAGCAACGTGGTGAATTTTTTCAATATTTATCATCTTTAAACATCTCTGCCATTAAAATAGTTAATAACTTACCAACCAATTTTAATCACACCTTAGCTCAGAGCACTAATTTTGCTCTGATTTAGCGACAACAGTAACGTCAGCAATTCACTACGCTTGAATGTATATATTTTTTTACACCCTAATAACTCAGAATAAACCTGGGGTTATTCTGAGTTACAGATAAGAAAGGAAAAAGGGAAGGAGTACTGAGGCTAGGCCAAAATAACAGTTTTATCACCGTTTAAACAAATACGCTGTTCAGCATGAATACGCACAGCATGACTTAATGCCGTTGCCTCTAAATCATGCCCCATGTGCACCATTTGTTCGATGGTAAAAGTGTGATTTATTGATTTCACTTCTTGGGCAATAATAGGCCCTTCATCAAGATCAGCCGTCACATAGTGAGCAGTAGCACCAATCACTTTAACTCCACGAGCGTGAGCTTGGTGATATGGCTTAGCGCCTTTAAAACTCGGCAAGAACGAATGATGAATATTAATAGCACGGCCTGATAACTCATGACAAAGATCATCTGACAAAATTTGCATATATCGTGCTAACACCAACAAATCAGCCTCAGTATCAGCCATTAAAGCCAGTATTTGCTTTTCTTGCTCAGCTTTAGTTTCTTTAGTAATTGGCAAATGGTGAAAAGGGACGCTATGCCAGTCTGCTAACGCCTTACAATCTAGATGGTTAGACATAATTGCCACAACATTGATTGGCAACACTCCCGACTTCCATTTAGTAAGTAAAGACACTAAACAGTGGTCATCTTTAGAAACCGCAATAACTACATTGGGCACATCTTCTTTATTACGGAGCTGATATGTCATATGTAATGGGGTAGCAAGCTCATCAAGGGCTTCTATAAATTCACTGGCAGATACGGTTAAATTTCTATCATCAAAGGCAATGCGTGAGAAAAAAGTTTCAGTATAAGGATCACTATATTGCGATGTTTCTGTAATAAAGGCGCCATGTTCAAACAAACTTTGAGAAACTTTAGCTAGAACGCCTGAGCTGTCTGGACATTGCCAAGTGAGAATATAGTGATTGGGTGTAGTCATGATATTGTGCAAATAATAAAAACAGAAGCGAGATCATTGGATATTTTTTTACACAATGCCAGTATTTTCATATCTTATTAAGCTATATATGCTGTCTATTGGCTATAAATCCATGAAGCTTTATTAAGATTGAGATATTTTATGCTTATTTTTGATATAAAGCTGCTCTACCTTTTCTCTTGCCCAAGGCGTTTTTCGCAAAAACTTCAAGCTAGATTTAATACTCGGATCTTTAGTAAAACAGTTAATGTTAATTTGTTTTCCTAAAGCTTCAAAACCAAAGTAGGCTTCAAGCTCAGTAACGATGGTTTTTAGGGTGATCCCATGTAAAGGGTTATAGGGCTGGTTGTCCATATTATTAACGCATTTAATAAATAATAACCATTATAACAAACCTGCCCCAATGCTAGTAAACAATTACTCAAAAGTCTCTCATGCTTTTAGCTTAGGCAAAATGCTCGGCTAATTCATCAGCTCCACCGATAAGCTGACCATCAATAAATATTTGCGGAACAGTATCAGCATTAGTGATGGCACGCATTGCCGAAATAGTGATTTCATTGCCTAGAGATAACTCATCGTATTGCAATCCCTGCTTAGCAAGTAACTTTTTTGCTCTAGCGCAATGTGGGCACCCTGGCTTACTAAATACTGTTACTTGGCTTTTTTGCACGGCTTCAGGGTTAATGTAAGCGAGCATGGTATCAGCGTCAGATACTTCAAATGGGTCACCCGGTAAATCAGGTTCAATAAACATTTTTTCGATAACACCGTCTTTAACTAACATAGAATAACGCCAGCTACGCTTGCCAAAGCCTAATTCTTTTTTATCAACCAATAATCCCATGCCTTCAGTAAATTCGCCATTGCCATCGGGAATAAAGCTAACATTTTCTGCATCTTGATCTGCTGCCCAAGCATTCATAACAAAAGTATCATTTACCGACACACATAAAATTTCATCAACACCATTCTCCGAAAATTTACTCGCCAATTCATTATACCTTGGCAAGTGAGTTGATGAACATGTTGGCGTAAAGGCACCCGGTAACGAGAAAACAACAACGGTTTTACCCGCAAAAATTTCCTTACTTTCTCGCTTGCTCCAATTGTCACCGACACGAATAGGGAAGGTAACTGAAGGTACTTGCTGACCTTCTTTATTTTCAAAATTAACATGTTGAGTAGACATAACTTTTCCTTATTAAATAATACACATTGATTATCAATGCATTCTTAAGCGATGAAACTATTATGGAGTAGCCTGAAGTGAAGCTAAATCGACAAAAATCGAAGACTAGATTCGAAAAAATCTCTACATGGATGAAATTCTTTTTAATATCTTTGGTCTTTTATGCAAATTTGATTATTCGTTTTAGGAAAACCACTGTGAATTTATTAAGAACTACCCTACTTTTGAGCCTAGTATTACTTTCATTTAATCAAACTAGCTTTGCTAAAAGCCTAGCTACTACAACAAAAGCTATTGCCGAAAGTGCTGAGCAAGTAAGTCCGCTAATGAATGGGCAATACGTACCCATGAATATAGAAGTAACCACAGCAACAGGTAAAAAATTAACATTGAAAAAAGTGCTCAATAATAAAAAAGCTGTTCTATTCTTTTATCGAGGTGGTTGGTGCCCATTCTGTAACACTCAAATGGGACAACTTAAAAAAGTAGAATCTAAGCTGCAAGACTTTGGTTTCCAGCTAATTGGTATTTCTACCGATAATGAGCAAAACTTACAAAAGAGTATTGGCAAGCATCAACTTAACTATCAGTTATTAGCAGACTTTAACTCTCAAATAAGTCAACGATTTGGCTTAGCTTACTTTACCAGCGAAGATGTTACTAAAAGATACTTGAAGGTACTAAAGCTTAAAAACCCGTTGCAGAAAAATGCAGCTGGTAAGGAGCGATTGATATTACCCGTACCTGCAATTTATGTGGTTGATAGCCAAGGTTTGGTACAATTTAACTATGTAAACCCGAACTACAAAGTACGTTTGCATGAGGAATTACTATTAAAAGCGGCTGAGCTTGTTAAGTAATACAGACGTTAACTGAAGTAAATATTTGCTTATCGTTAGCTTGGCGTGATAAATTAGCACCTGAACTTGTATATACAACCAAGTTCAGGTGCTTAACTATTCAACAATAAAGAGCTAATGATGAACTCAAGTTATACCTTAACTACTGGCAATATTGGCGTACTCATCAGTATGCCGCATAATGGGCAGTTAATACCTACAAACATTGCCGACACCATGACTTCAACGGCTAAAAATGTCCCTGATACTGACTGGTATATGGATAAGCTATATGATTTTGCTAGTGCTATGGGCGCTTACATCATCTCTCCTAAATATAGTCGTTATGTTATCGACTTAAATAGAGCTTCCAATGGTAAGGTATTATACGCTAACGCCAATAACACTGAGTTATGCCCTACTACAGCCTTTGACCTGTCGCCACTATATTTAGAAAGCAAACAGCCTACTGAACAAGAGATCAGTGAGCGTATTAGACATTATTGGCAGCCCTATCATCAAGAGTTGGCGAGTACATTAACTCACTTAAAGCAAAAGTATCACAAAGTTGTTTTACTTGACGCGCATTCCATTTTATCGACAGTACCCCGCTTTTTTGAAGGCAAGCTACCTGATTTTAATTTTGGTAATGCCGATGGTGTCAGCTGTGACGCAGAATTAATGCGACGCATTGCACTGTTAGATTTATCTCCCTATACAAGTATAAGCAACGGAAGATTCAAGGGAGGCTACATAACACGTGCTTATGGCACTCCTGAAGAGAACATTCATGCTATACAACTTGAATTATCTCAATACACTTACATGGACGAGCCAAGTGACCACTACAATGAGCAAAAAGCAGCACAAGTTAAAGTAAAATTAAAAGAGATTTTGCAGTGTTTAATTGATTTCGCCCAAGAAAAGTAATAAGAGAAAGATAATGAAATTTTACGTTGAAAACATTTTATTGGCTGATGGATGGTCAACAAATAAAACCCTTACCGTTACTAATGGCATTATTACCGAAATCACTTCCGGTAAAGATGATGAGGCTCAAATCATTTCAGGAACAGTTATACCTGGCATGGTTAATTGCCATTCTCATGCTTTTCAACGTGCTTTTGCTGGCTTTAGTGAACAAGGCAGTGAGGGACAAGATAGCTTTTGGACTTGGCGAAAAATAATGTATAAATTTTTAGCCAAACTAACCCATGATGATGCCCAGGTGATTGCTCAGCAACTATATATTGAAATGCTCAAGATGGGCTACACCCGTGTGGCAGAATTTCATTATTTACATCACGATATTGATGGCAAAAGCTATGCTGAGCAGGATGAAAGCACTCAGTTAGCAACCATGGCTCAAGCTATTTTCTCAGCGGCAAGCAATGCAGGTATCGGCTTGACTATATTGCCTGTCTTATATCAGTTTGCTGGCTTTGGTGAGCAAGAGCCTAATCAAGGCCAAAAGCGTTTTATCAACTCAACTAAGCAGTTTAATCAACTGGTTAGTGACTGTTTCCAGCTATCGAAAAATTATGTCAATACAAATGTGGGTATCGCACCACACTCACTTCGCGCCGTAAACAAGCAAGGCATTGAGCAAGCAGTTGCTCACGTTCGATCACTCGATAGTAAAGCACCTATTCATATTCATATTGCTGAACAACAACAAGAAGTTGATGATTGCCTGAACTATCATGGCAAGCGACCCGTTCAATGGCTATTAGACAATATAGAGCTAGATAAACATTGGTGTTTAATTCATGCCACTCACATAGATGAGCAAGAGCAACAAGGCATTGTCGATAGTCAAGCCATTGCTGGTATTTGCCCAACTACCGAAGCCAATTTAGGCGACGGTATTTTTCCAACCCTTGAGTTTTTAAGTTTAAATGGTACTTTTGCTATCGGCTCTGATAGCCATATTTCAGTTAATCCCATAGAGGAATTAAGATGGCTTGAATATGCTCAGCGCTTGACCAAGCAAAAAAGAGCCTTACTTGCTAATAAAAATACACCTTCTGTCGGGCAACATATTTGGCAACAAGCTGCCTTCGGTGGCGCGCAAAGTACTAGCTCAAATACGGGCTGTTTAGCCGTTGGTAAACAAGCTGATTGGCTAGTACTCGATAAAAAACAAACCAACCTCTATGCCAACAATTTACAGCACTTACTCGACAGCGTTATTTTTGCAAGCAGAGAAAATACAATTCAAGATGTGATGGTGAATGGCCAATGGGTTATTAAAAACGGTAAACATCAAATTGAAGAGAGCAGCGCTGAAAACTTTACCGCTTTATTAGCAAAGCTTTCAGCTTAAATAACTATAGCGTATTTAAAGCATGCTTTCGTAATGACTGATGGTTTCGCAAACTTTTGCCTGGTTGGCTGGGTGAAAAATGCTATTGCCCTCTTGGTTGGCACAATAACGTTGGTAAAACTCTTTAACATTACTTCTTGAAGAGGTGATCTCTTTTAAATATTTCACCTCACTAGCAGAGAAGCTATCTAACTCAGATTGTAAATTAGTAAAAATTTTATCGGCTTTTAGGCGAATTTTTGTGTCACTAAATTCACTAAAGCTATCGACTAACGCTTCTTTTTGCTCGTTATAGAATTTTGTTACCTCAGGCTGAGGATAAAAATGCAAAAATAATGCAATTGCTACGATTAAGATCAATAAATTTTTCATATGATTTCGTATATTAGTATGAGCTAATCTATGTTATTCTTCTATAAACAATAGCATAAAGCATATTTTTATACTAATTACATATTGAGCCTTATAAGGATTTATCGTGAGCGCCGACGAAAAACCATCAGTATCTAGTACTGCTAAAATTCCAATTAAAAATGTGAAAATTCATCCTGCTAAAAATAAAAATGAGCGTTATAAGCCCGGCGATCAAATCTATGTTCGTAAAAACTCTGGCTTTTTTCAAAAACTTAGACAGCGAATGAACCTAGTCTATTTTGCCTTTTTTGCCTTATTACCTTGGTTACAATATAACGGTCATCAGGCTGTATTATTCGACATTAGTGAGCAACGTTTCACTTTGTGGAGTTTAACGCTATGGCCACAAGATTTAACCTTATTAGCTTGGTTTTTTATTTTTGGTGCCTTTTTACTCTTTTTTGTTACAACATTTTTAGGTCGTGTGTGGTGTGGTTATATGTGCCCACAAACTGTCTGGACTTTTATCTTTATCTGGTTCGAAGAAAAAATTGAAGGTAGCGCAAACCAGCGAAGAAAATTAGATCAACAAAAAATGACAGCACAAAAGTTTTGGAAAAAAACACTAAAACACGGTAGTTGGTTGCTATTTTCTTTGTTTACCGCCATGACTTTTGCCGGCTACTTCTCTCCAATGAATGAGTTATTTGTTAATGTTTTCACCTTTAACACTAGCGTAACCATGGCTATTATTTTAGCTTTCTTCACCTTTGCAACCTATGGTAATGCTGGCTGGATGCGTGAAACTGTTTGTTTACACATGTGTCCTTATGCGCGTTTTCAATCAGCCATGTTTGATAAAGACACTTTAACTGTTGCTTATGATACTGAGCGCGGCGAAAGTCGAGGAGCACGAGGCAGAAAACAAGATCCCAAAGCCTTAGGTTTAGGTGATTGCATTGATTGTAACCTTTGTGTTGAAGTATGTCCTACCGGTATTGATATTCGCAACGGCCTACAATACGAATGCATTAACTGTGGTTCATGTGTTGATGCTTGCTCCAGTGTTATGACCCGCATGAAATATGACCAAGGCTTGATTCGTTATACAACAGAGCATGAACTTGATGGTAAAAAAGTACATTTAGTTCGTTCAAAGCTTGTGGGTTATGCCGTGGTTTTATTAATTATGAGTACTATGCTAGTACTTGAAGTGGTAAACCGTGTACCATTATCGCTAGATATTATTCGTGATAGAACAGAGTTAGCTAAAGAGAAATTTGATGGTGAAATAGAAAATGTTTTCACCTTAAAAATTCTTAATATGTCACAAACTGACAATACTTATAAACTATCTGTTCATGGTATAGAAAATACTAAATGGCATGGCAAACAAGAAATTTTTGTTGAAGCTGCCAAAGTATACACTTTGCCAATAAGTATTTCAGCTGACCCTTACGACCTTAAAGGCTATATGACAGACATTACCTTTAAAGTTGAGCAAATATCCCCTGAAGGAGATGTAAAAATTGAGCATGAAAGCCGCTTTTTCAACAAACGTTAGAACTCCATCGATGATAGTTCATCGTTAATGGCTAATTTCGACTTTAAATCGCTCTCGCCTGACACCATCATTGATGGTTTAGAGAGCGCAGGCTTCACTGTTGACAGTGGCTTGCTTGCATTAAATAGTTATGAAAATCGTGTCTACCAATTTCATGATGAAGACTTAACTAAGTATGTTACCAAATTTTATCGGCCTCAACGCTGGACGTTAGCGCAAATTAATGAAGAGCATAATTTTTCTTTTGAACTTGATGAACAAGAGCTCCCCATTGTAGCGCCAATTAAAAAAGAAGGTAAAAGCCTATTTGAGCACCAAGGTTACCACTTTGCCGTTTTTCCTTGTCGTGGCGGTCGTATTTTTGAAGTAGATAATCTAGACCAACTAGAGTGGATGGGACGCTTTATTGGAAGAATTCATGCCATTGCCGCACAAAAGCCATTCCAGCATAGGCCAGCATTTACAGTAGATGAAATGCTTTACCAAGCACAAGAAACAATCGCTAACAGTAACTTTGTTCCCCAAGTTTTGCAAAAACCTTTCTTCACTATTTTAAAACAGGTCATTGATGTAGCTGCACAGCAGTACAAGCCTGAGCAGCAGATACGCCTTCATGGTGATTGTCATGCTGGAAATATTCTTTGGCGAGATGAAGGTCCCCACTTTGTCGACCTTGATGATTGCCGTACTGGTCCTGCCATTCAAGACCTATGGATGATGCTTTCAGGTGACAGACAACAACAATTGTTACAAATTGACACGCTATTAATGGGCTATGAGGAGTTCTTTTCGTTTGAACCTAGCCAGCTTGTTTTGATAGAATCATTAAGAACCATGCGTGTTGTAAATTATATGGCTTGGTTGTGTAAGCGCTGGCAAGATCCAGCCTTCCCACATAGTTTTCCTTGGTTTAATACTGAAAAATATTGGGAGCAGCAGATATTAATGCTAAAAGAGCAAATGTCTGCCTTACAGCAACCCCCTTTAAGTTTATCACCCGCTTAAATAGCCTAACTTTTTTTGAAATTGAGTTTAGGCTAAACGCAACTAGGACAATAAAATGAGTAAATTACAACAACACCTTATCGTGTTATTTATACTTTTAGCGGCATTTTCAACAAGTGCATTGGCAGCAAAGTACACCGAAGGCAAGCAATACACTAAAGTAAGCGAAACAGTGTCGGCTAAAGCAGAAGTTCGCGAATATTTTTCTTTTTATTGTCCTCATTGCTTCCGCTTTGAACCGTTTATGGAGAGCGTTAAAAGCAAGCTACCTGAAGGGGTAAGCTTTGAACGTAACCATGTTGACTTCCTCCGCGCCGCCTCGCCTAAGATACAAGGCATGTTAACTAAATCAGTTGTTGTTGCAGAACAGCTAGGCATGGATAAAAAACTTATCGGCGCTATATTTAACTATATCCAAGTAAAACGCGCGGTAATCACCTCAGAAAAAGATATTCGTAATATCTTCGTGCTAAATGGCGCTGACGGTGAAAAGTTTGATAAATTAATGAAAAGCTTTAGTGTAAACAGTAAAGCAAAATCAATGAAGAAAAATCAAGATGTTATGTCTAAGAAAAGAGCTATCACAGGTGTTCCAGCCGTGATTGTTAACGGTAAATATCGTATCAATCCTCAAGAGTTAGATAAAAATAATTTTGAACAAGATTATCAAAATCTAATTACATACTTATTAACGCTTAAATAAACCTCTTTTATAAATATTCTTAAATAGCCGCCTACTTGAGCGGCTTTTTTATTTAACTAGTGCTGGGTTTAAGATTATTTTTTATCTATCAAGCTTTCAAACAGCTTAGCTTTGGCTTGTGAAAACTCTTCTAAAGTTAAATAGCCCTGTTGTTTTAAGTCGACTAGTTTTTCTAACGCATTCACTAACTCAGTGTCTACTACGCTAGCTTCTTTATGAACTTCGTTATGATCTTGCTTTACCACTTCAGCATCTGTTGTACTATCTTTTTTCATACTATTACCCTTAGATATGCTCTCTTCACTCTCACTTTTAGGCTTGTACAATGCAGGCCTAACGACAGCGGTTTGATGATGAAGCAATACCTCTTTTTCATCTTGTTTAGAAGTATGTTCAGTCACGTTAGGGATAGCAATTATTTTTCTCTGTCCTGTGTTGTCGGGGTTTACCTGTTGAGCGAATAACCAACACCAATCAGTTAATTCCTCAATAACTGTCAGATAGCACTTTTTAGTAATACGATCACTACCCTTGCGCATATACAAGCATATGCTGTGATTATGCTTTTGTTTATCAACAAGTTGAAGTGTTATTTGTCTAAGCTTACCATCAATCATTTTTTCAACGTGCTCTTTAGTTAAAATACCACGTAAGTCTTGTTCTTTTTCATTGCTAAAGCCATAGCCTTCATCGCCATTAATCAAGCTGATACTTTGCTCATTAAGTAAAATTTCACTACTAACAATATCTACTAAATCAATAATAATATCAGCATTTTTCTGATGTCGATGATACAAAGCAACCTGCTGATTAGACTCTCTTAATTCAAGGCTAGCATATTGCTCTCTCACTAATTTCTTCGCTGAGACTTTATTAAACTTAAATAGATAAAAACCAGCACCCATAGCGATTAAAATAGCAAAAACTATTAGATCATAATGATTAGATTCGCTTTCAGTGCTTGGGGGTGCATTATCCACAACAAGTGGCGTGCTACTCTCTTGGTTTAATCGGTAAAAAAGTTTATTGCTGTTATCAAGTAAAAGCAGCTCTGATAGAAAGCCAGTAACCAAGTTTAATTGACTAGTTGCTGAAAACTGCTGGACGGGAAGTTGCCACTCTAAAACAGGTAAATTTTGCGTTTTATTAAGCGTTGATATTGCGCTAAGAGGTAATGAGTGCATTTGCCAGTGAGAAGAGGCATGCTGTAAAAACAACAACTTATTACGTAATACAGGCAACTGACGTCCTTTATACAAAGCAATTGCATTTATTGGTTTGGCGGTTTGATGTAATATTTTTTTTATAGCACTCGGTTCTCTAAAATCATTGCCGCCACTTGCCATAGATAGCAAATGATTATTTGCATACCGATGAAGCAATAATAATCGTTCAGTATTTTTATCTGGCCAAATAAACTGCTTGATATGCTGCGCACCTAAAACATAGATAGCATCTTTAATTTTTACCTCTTTTAAAAAAGGGTTACTCGTTGGGACGGTAAAGCTTCTCAAGCCAAATTTTTCAGGATTAATCCGTAGAATAACGCCTGAATACAGCGGTTTTTGCCACGCTTTATCTCCGCTAAGGGCAATATGTAGTAAGCCAAAGTTATCATTCCATGATTTTATCGACGGATTAAATGACATTTGCATTATACTGATGTCGTTGCTTGGCACACCAATACGAAGCACTTCTCGCTTAGTACTCTCATCGACTTGCTTATAAGTAGCAGTGTTAAACTTCCACTCGGTAATGACTGCATCGTGGCTAAGCTTTATCTGTGTAGAGCGCTCTTCAATTCGTTTTGTTGTACTATTTTTATCAATGGGCTCAAGATGTGCGGTATAAAAGACAGCGAAACCTGATTGATCACGAAAAGAAAAGTTAGGGTGTAAAGCGATTGCAGTGAAGGTAAAACTTTCCTTGTTTTGTTTTGATATATTGAGATCTAAAAGAGCCGGAGTTGATACTTCCTCATCCAATAAATATAGTTGACCTAATTCATTAATAATAAAGTATTGCTGCTTGTTATTTGGGTTAACAACAACTTGTTTCCAATTGCTGTCTTTTAAATTGCTATGAGTTAGTTGGGCTATTTCTTCTAGCTTATAACTAGGAGTATTAGCGGTTGCTTGTACTGACAACAAACAAAGGCAGGTCATTAACATCAAAAAAAATACTGCTGATGCTTTTTTAAAAGTACCCTTATATTGTCTAATACTCATCATCGCAAGAAGCTTTCATCCATTAAGAATCTAAGTTAAATAATACTTTATTTACTATTTATATCCAATAAATCAAGTTTTCAAAAAATGAACCGTTTTTCCATCTATAAATTGTGTTTTTGCGCCAGTAGCTAAATAACTTAATCGGCCTTCTACCATAATACTATCCCCGATATCAGCATTTTCGACTAAACTGTGAGCCTGCTTGCCCCACACATGCAGCTCTCGCTCTACTAGGACAGTTTGCCAACTTTGTTTATCAATCGCATAAACGTGTTGGTTAATAGTAATATTTACTTGTGCTAGCTGCTTATTATTCTGTGTGGTGACTAATTGAGGTTTTGACACTAATTTTGCACTACAAAAAATTTGATTCACCGACTCAGTATAGCCCTTGGCAAATTTTTCAATAAAACTCGCATGTACTATTGGCGGATGGTTTGCCGTTGTAGAATCTGAGGGTTTTATATTACTTAAATAGCCTTGAACTAGAAAAATATCCCCTTTATCTGCATGTAAAAGTGCTTGTTCAACAAGGCTTCCTTCCACCTTGATATGATGATAATTAGTCCACTCTTTATATTGATTGGTTTTCTTATCTAGCCACTTACTATTTGTTGCTAGGGTAATTTCTGTAACAGCCATAACTGGATTAGCACGATAACGCACATCAGGCTTAGCAACTAAATTTCCTAATAAGGTCACGGCACATAATTGTGGGCTTTGTCCCTGTCCGCTTGGTCTATGCATAAAATACTCTTAACTTGTTTGATTTTTATTGACTGTTATACACTTTGGTGTTTTATATTTTATATAGTAAAGTATAAGCTAGCCCTAACGCCTAATTATGGATCTAAGCTTTAATGAAAACAACTCATTATAAACAATCAGCTATATTGCTTATTGCAAGTTTTTGTCTGTTTTTAATGACTAATGTTTCTGCACAGCAACTAAGTAAAGAACAAATAAAAATTGCTTACATATATAATTTTTTAAAACATATTACTTGGCCAGAAGAAGACAAAAAACAGCAGTTTGTACTGGCTGTGTACCAAGACAAAGCATTCCAAAACTCATTAGCTAAAGCTTTTCAAAATAAAAAAGTAAAGGGCAAAGATATTAAAGTCCTCGCCGTAAAAAATATCACTAAAGCTAAAGTTGCCGATATACTTTACCTACCAAATCGCTTTAATCACCAACTAGCACAATTATCTAGTCAAATTAGAAGTTCACAAACCCTGCTTGTGACAGACAATAGCCAAGACAAACACAATGCCATGCTAAACTTAGTAGATAAAGGCAATGGTAATGCTATTTCTTTTGAAATGAATAAATCCAATATTGTCTATGAACAGTTAAAAACATCAGCACAGTTATTATTACTTGGTGGCACAGAGTTAGATATCGCTTATTTATATCGCGAAACTGAAAATGCAATGCAGCTGACAAGAGAGCGAGAATCTACACTCAATGCTGAGTTAGCCTTACAGCAAGCCAAAATAACAACAACAAATAAGAAACTCAACAAACTTAATACTGACCTACAACAAAGCGCTAAAGAAATAACACAACAACGAGCTACCATGGCTCAGCAAAGGACGGCCTTAAACAAACAACAATTAGAGTTACAAAAAAAAGAACAAGAATTAGAGCATATCTTACAGCAATTAAGTGAAGCTAATAACAACTACAGCGTGCAAACCAAAGCAATTAATGAAAAGAAACAACAAGTTGCAGCGAAAGAACAAGAAAACCAGCAAATGGCAGATCTAATCGCTAAAAATAAGTATATTCTTGAGCAGCAACAGCAAAATATTACAGATCAAAAACAAGAGTTAGATATACAACACAGTGAATTAGCAACGCAAAAAGAAACTATTGTTCAACAAAAAACCACTATAACCATAACCTCTGTTTTAATATTATTAGTCGCTCTGGCTTTATTTTTAGTTATAGGCTTATTCTGGAAAAATAAAAAGACTACACGTAAACTTAGTATCACCTTAGCCCACCTAGAAGAAACACAAAATCAACTTATTCAATCTGAAAAGATGGCTTCGCTAGGAAAACTTATCGCTGGTGTTGCCCATGAAATAAATACACCACTGGGCATTGCCGTCACATCAACCAGTTTAATCCAAGAAAATATTGCTGATATTGCTAAAAAACTGAATGATAGAACGCTAAACCAAAGGCAGTTACAATCTTTCATTGATATTGTTAGTGAATCATCACGAATATCAAATAAAGGCTTAGAGCGGGTAATAGAGTTAATGCACAACTTTAAAGAAGTTGCTGCTGATCAAATTATTGAAGAAGTCAGGGATATAAACCTTGCTGACTACATCAACGAAATAATGAGCACGTTAGCTAATGAACTGAAAAAAAAACGAGTAAATTACCTATATAAAGGTGAAGAAAATGTTCATATAAATACTATTCCAGGTGCCTTAGCTCAAGTCATCACTAACCTTGTCAATAACTCCATACGTCATGGCTTTGATACTGATAATAATTCAGAAGATAATCAAAACACCATCACCATATCCATAGAAAAAAATAAGCTTGATGAAGTATCTTTAATTTATCGGGATAACGGCAGAGGCATGGACGATAAAACATTGTCACAGGTTTTTGATCCTTTCTTTACCACCAAACGCAATAAAGGAGGGACAGGTTTAGGTATGAATATAGTGTTCAACATTATTGAACAAAAACTTGCCGGTCATATTGAAATACAAAGTGCGCCAAATGAAGGCGTGGAATGCTCTATCACCCTTCCTATCCTTATCAATGTAGATAATAATAAGCAAGCACAGTAATACCGAAGCGATTAACCTACCATATAAGTGCCTGTACCAAAGGCTATATGCTCACCTAATTCATTATGCATCTCCATGCGAGCAACCGCCACTTTACTACCACTACGAATAATATGTGCCGTAGCAAAAAAGCGCTCTCCTCGACCAGGGCGTAAATAATCCGTACGCAAATCTATTGTGCCTATTTTATTAATACTTTGTTGAATAATTTCAGGTGTTAAATCAGGTAGTTTTTCAATAATATTAGCGGCGGCAACAATACCTCCAGCCAAATCCAATGCTGACGCAGTCACACCACCATGCAAAATTTTCTGCACAGGATTACCAATAAGCTTATCTTGCCATGCAAAGCTCACTTCAGATTTTTCAGCATTAAAACGAGTGATTTCCAAACCAAGTAACTTATTAAATGGCATATTATTATTCCAAGTGTCACTAATCTGTTGAAGTACATCTTCTTTTTTCATTTCATCACTCCTCTGGTCTGATATGTGAACCATTAAGATTATCACCATTTTCAAAAATAACGAAAATAATGATCACTGAGGGTAAACTCTCAGGTAAAATGCCTCTTCTATTTAACCCTAAAACTGAAGACATTTGTTGAGTAATAACAGCATCACTACCGCCAAAGACACTGACGCACTATTGTTAGACACCTTAAAGCATTATTTTGGCTACGATAGTTTCCGTCCAGGGCAAGCGGAGATCATCACCAAATTGATGGAAGGTAGAGACTCCTTGGTACTAATGCCTACAGGTGGCGGAAAATCCCTGTGTTATCAGCTGCCTGCTATTTTAATGAATGGTATTACTATCGTAGTATCACCGCTCATTGCACTAATGAAAGATCAGGTTGATAACCTCACCAGACAAGGCATTTCCTGCGCTTATATTAATTCTTCGCTTGATACTCAAACCATTAATGATATTTTTTCTCGCCTTGCCCGAGGTGAAATAAAACTACTTTACGTTGCTCCAGAAAGACTCACTAACCATTACTTTTTGCAAGGTCTAAGTGAGTTACCTCTCAGTTTGTTTGCTATAGATGAAGCTCACTGCATTTCACAATGGGGTCACGATTTTCGTCCCGCTTACACACAGCTTCAATGTTTAAAGCGCTATTTTCCCACAGTGCCAATAATGGCATTAACTGCAACAGCCGACGTTACGACTCGAAAGGATATTTTAACTCAGTTGGCTCTAAACAACCCACACATCCAACTTGATAGTTTTGATAGAGCTAATATTCGATTTACCTTAGCGCCAAAATATGATGGTGAAAAACAAGTCTTAGGCTATATTCGAAAACAAGGCGAAGATAGCGGCATTATTTATTGCAATAGTCGCTGGCAGGTTGAAAAGCTCAGTAAATATTTAGCCGCTTGCGGCATTAATTGCGCGGCCTATCATGCCGGCTTGGAAAATGATATTCGCGCTATAGTTCAAGAAGGCTTCACTAAAGACAATATTCAAGTTGTTGTCGCCACCGTCGCTTTTGGTTTAGGTATTAATAAGCCAAATGTACGCTATGTTATTCATTTTGAACCACCACGTACGCTTGAGTCATATTACCAAGAAATTGGTCGTGCTGGCCGTGATGGCCTTCCCGCTGAAGCATTGTTCTTAGTTGCTGAAAAAGACATAACTCGCATCAAAAAGCGCATCAGTGAAGGAGAAAAGCAAGAGAGAGTGAATGTCGAATTGCAGCGCTTTGCAGCAATGAACGCCTTTGTTGATGCACAAACCTGTCGCCGCCAAGTGGTACTTAATTATTTTGCCGAATATACTGAGCAGAGCTGCGGAAACTGTGATATTTGTTTAGACCCACCTAGCCAATTTGATGGCACTATTGCCGCTCAAAAAGTACTTTCTTGTGTCTTTAGAATCAAAGAGCAAGGCGATATCAATCATGTGATAGATATTCTTCGTGGAGAAAAGACAGATAAAGTAAAAAACTTAGCACATGATAAGGTATCTACTTTTGCTATCGGACAAGGTAAAACCCCTGGTTATTGGTTTGCCATTATAGGACAGCTTATTCACTTAGGGTATTTACAACAAGATATAGAGCAACAATCGGCTTTATGCTTAACGGAAGCTTCACGTACAGTACTGAAAGCGACAGAGCCTTTAATGCTAGCAAGCCCACGATTACAGCAAGCAAGTTACTGGCAACACCAAAAACAGCAGAAATCATACGACAGAGCTCTGTTTACTAAGCTACGTACCTTGCGCAAGAGTATTGCTGAAGATGAAGATATCGCTCCCTTTATTGTTTTTAACGATGCCACTTTATCAGAGTTAGCTCGTATACAGCCACAAACACCAGCGCAACTATTAACCATTAGCGGTATAGGTGATGTAAAACTAGCTCGCTATGGGCAGGCATTTTTATCTTTGATTGAAGAACATAATCAATAACAAGCTGTTTATCTCTACAACTCAAGATCAAAAAAAGCGCCAACGGCGCTTTTTTTCTCGCTACGTAAATTCGCAGCATTTTATTACTATGAAGTTTATTTCAAACTTGCGTAATATGCCGCTAAGTTAGCTATATCGGCATCATTTAATGCAGCAACCATGCCTTTCATGGTTGGATCATTACGTTTGCCTGATTTAAAATCTTTTAATTGTTTAGCTGTGTAAGCTTCTTTTTGACCAGCAAGGTTAGGGTAAGTAGGAACAGCAGAAATTCCTGCAGTACCATGACACGCACTACACATCACAGATTTTGCCTTACCAGCTTCTACATCAGCCGCTAAAGCAGGGCCAGCCATCATTACGGTTGCAGCAAGTGCAAGAGTAAGTTTTTTCATAGTAATTGTCTCTCTTTGTCAATCAGAACTATTTATTGTTGCCGACAGTATATGTAAAATATTTTATGCTGTCGTTATTTTTTTGCTTTATAAGCATGATTAACATCAATTATTAACTCATTGGAGAGCAAATATTGCCTATTCAAGATAAAATCAAATCAGTTCAATATATGAATAACCAAATAGTCATTACTTTTATCAATGAATGGTTTCAAGATGATATTCACTCTTTGAGCCAAGCAATTTTATCAAGCATTACTGAACATCAAATTAAAGAGCATATATTAGGTGCCGACAGAGAAAATATTCGATTTGCTTGCCAGTCAAATGAGTTTCTACTTAATTTTGAATATTACTCTCAATCTTGTTGGATTGATGCCCATGATCCCGAAAGCCAAACCAATATCTTCACTCTATATAGGCAGCTTGAAGCAAATGTTTGAAAAAATATTAATTAGCCAGTGTTTTTTGGGCGATAAGGTTCGTTATAACGGTGAAGTAAAGTCCTTAAAGCACCCTTTAATTACATTGTGGCAACAGCAACAACGTTTTATCGCTGTATGTCCAGAAGTTGCTGGAGGTTTACCTGTACCAAGACCGCCTGCTGAAATAACCCCTAAAAGTGGAAAAGTCATAACACAAACAGGTAACAATGTGACAGAACAATTTAATTGCGGAGCCCAACAAGCCTTAGCAATATGCCAAAAACACCAAATTCGCTTTGCTTTACTGAAAGAATCGAGTCCATCCTGTGGCAGTAACTTTATCTATGATGGTTCATTTTCTAATAAAAAAATTGCTGGGCAAGGGCTAACAAGCCAGCTATTAATGTCCGCTGGTATTCGTGTTTTTTCTGAGCATTTCTTAGAGGAGTTAGCGAGTTTGTTAGATAAAAGCGAATAAGCCTAATTATAACTATACAAGGGTAGCTCTACGACTGCGGTTAATAAACTGATTTAAACCTTCTTTCTCCTGCATTTCACCTACACCTAGCGACACACTCATCTTAGGAAGTCGAATACCTGATTGCACACTAACAAAACGAAGTTTTTCGACACCTTGTTTTATTTTTTCTGCAATTTCTGTCGCAACACCACCATCAACATCAGGCAAAAGAACAATGAACTCATCACTAGCAGAACGAACTGGCAAGCCACTATCATCAACATAACTGGCTACTTTTTTAGCGACTTTTGACAAAATGACATCACCAATTAATTCACCAAAACGCTCACTAAACTCAGAAAAATGATCGACACTAACAACAATGGCTGCCACGGTTCTATTGGTGTCTTGTGTTAGCCAAGTATCAACATACTTCGACATCACTTTATGATTATATAAGCCTGTAACAGGATCTAAGAAAACTTCTTGACGAACTTGTTCTAGTTCTTTTTTTAATGCTTCGGTATGCTGTTGTGACTCTTGCAACTGCTTAGCTAACTGTTGTTGTTCCTTTTTAAAAGACACAGAGGCACGGTGTAATTGAGTAATAGCACTCTTCACATCTTCTTTATTGCCAGACATCAAAGCTGGAATATTATCATCGAGCTGATCAATTATGTTTTGAGCACTTGATGTTGATTTTTGACAGCCCTGCTGAATTTGATCAAATAATTGCGCTATATCTGAAATAATCTCATGGCGAAATTTACTTTGCTCGAGAAAGTGCTCTTTATAAAGCTGTTCCATAAAGAAGCCATCAAGAGCTTTCCCTGAAAGGTGTAAACGTTTAATACTTGCAATAAGCATCGGGTTAGTATTTTTGCAGTATTCATAACTAACCGCATAGTTAATAGGGTGAACTGGCAACTGCCATTGCTCTAGTTTAGCAATGGCCTGTTTTTTTATTTGTTCAGCCTGTTGTATGGAATCGTGATACTTCACCGATTCACCTCAATATATAATGCATCATGGTGCTCTCAGGCACCTCTTAACACTATTCTCTAGCATCTTCATAAAAATATCTACATAATTTATTGTTATTTACCGTTCAAAGCCTGATAGAGTTAGATTCAGTCCTTCATTTTTAAAAGAGCTTATTAGATGAAATTATTTTTTCCCTTTCTCACTCTACTTTTGTTAACAAGTTGTAGTCAAACTATTCCTTCACCAACAAAAAGTATTACTCAGTTACCAACTAGAAGTGATCAGCAATTACAACAGCTCATTCATACCCATCAGCAGTTTTACCAGCAAGCTAGCCCATTTAACCACCCAGAAGTAGGTGGAAATAATGCTAGGTTACCTGATTTATCTCCTAAAAATTTAGCCGCTCAAAATGAAAAGTTAAATGCTATTTATCAAGCTTTATTGGCAATTAACAGTGATGAGCTCAGTAAAGAAAACCAAATAAACAAAGCGGTTTTACGCTATTCAATTAAAAACCAACTCGACAGTTATGATAATAAGGAGCATTACATGCCCTTAACCGCCGAATCAGGTTTCCATGTCTGGATAACGAATATTATTGAGCAAGTGAACTTTAAAAGTGCTCAAGATTATCAAGATTATTTGTCAAAATTAGCTGCCTTACCTGAGTATTTTCAGCAGCAAATAGCTTGGATGAATTTGGGATTAAAATCAGGAATAACTCAACCTAAAGTAGTATTAGAAGGGTTTGAGCAATCAATTCAAGCTTATATTGTAGACGACATCACCAAAAGTGATTATTACCGCCCCTTTCAAAAAATGTCGACTCAAGTCGATGAAAATACACAGCATAAATTAAAACAAGAAGCCCAAACTATTATTCGTACAAAGGTAATTCCTGCTTACCAAAACTATTATCAATATATGGTCAATGACTATAAACCAAATGCTCGTGATAATATTGCGGCCACCTCATTGCCTAACGGCAAAAACTACTACCTTAATAGAGTTCAACATTACACAACATTAAACACCACCTTTGACGAAGTACACCAACAAGGTTTAGCTGAAGTGAAACGTATTCACGCGGCAATGAAAGCTATCATCAAGCAAGTTAACTTTGACGGTAGCTTCGCAGACTTCGTTAATTTTTTACGTACAGATGAGCAGTTTTATGCGACAACACCAACAGCGCTGTTAAAAGAAGCTTCGTATATTGCCAAACAAATGGACGCTAAATTACCAGCACTATTTAAAACCTTACCCAGAACACCCTATGGCGTGATACCTGTACCTGCAAGCATTGCCCCGAAATATACCACTGGCCGTTATTCCGGCCCTAGCCGAGACGATCAACCTGGTAATTATTGGGTTAATACATACCGCCTAGACAGAAGACCATTATATGTACTGACAGCATTAACTTTGCATGAAGCAGTACCAGGTCACCATTTACAAACCTCTATTGCCAAGGAGATGCAAAATGTTCCTAAATTTAGAAATCGCACCTATATTTCTGCTTTTGGAGAAGGTTGGGGTTTATATTCTGAATACCTAGGTATTGAAGCTGGCATGTATACCAACCCTTATCATAACTTTGGTCGTTTAACTTATGAAATGTGGCGAGCTTGCCGACTCGTTGTAGACACTGGAATGCATGCTAAAGGCTGGTCTCGTCAGCAAGCTATTAACTATTTAGCTGACAATACGGCATTATCTTTACATAATGTTAAAACCGAGATAGATCGCTATATTTCATGGCCAGGACAAGCCCTATCTTACAAAATAGGTGAACTGACAATTAAACGATTACGCGAGAAAGCTGAGAACATTTTAGCCGATAACTTTGATTTACGTGAATTTCATGACCAAATCTTAAAAAATGGCTCTATGCCGCTAACCATGCTGGAAAAAGTTATAGACAATTATATTGCAAGTAAAAAGGAAAAAATAAAGAAGCTCAAGAATACGTAAGAATGGTAAAACAAAGGATTGTGCTTAATTATGGCAAGGAAGCCACGCAAAGTTAACCGAAGAAACAGACAGTAAGTAGCTTCAATAAAGAAGAGCCCCCACTACATCTAAATTTGGCAGTCCCGCTGTCATAGGTTTCCCGTTAGACCGGTAACTTTGCGTCTCTAACTTTCGTTAGATTTGCCCTTGTCGAGCTTTAGCAGCTCAAGTTCATTATAATTGATGATTCCCAATTGTAAACAAAAAAACTAACAACAGTGTGATAATCACGCTAGAATACGCATTACATTATCGCTAAGACTGTGTTTTTACTAATGTTAATCTTAAAAAAAATCTTTTTACTTTGCCAGTTATTTATCGCTATCAGTCTTAGTTTTAGTGCCGCCAATGCATTTGCTAGAGAAAAACAGCCGCATACACAGGAGCAATTAACGGCTCAAATAGAGCAACTAATTTTGCAGGATCCTGAAAATCTAATTTATAAAGAAGTAACCGAGTTGAGCCAACAAATAATTCCTCAACTTAGCAACTACCCTAGTGACACCATAGCGAAAACGTATCTACTATTAGTCAATATAGCGTTGAATAAGGGTGATTTAGAAACGGCATTTCAATTTGCTCACGATGGTTTGGCAATATCAAGTCTCAATAAGCAAACTGAATTGCGTTTACAACTTAAGTTAGCTGCAATTTTTATCGCAAAAAAACAATATCAAAAATTACTTAGCATAACCGAGCAAGCAATTAACAATGCCGATACTGAAAAACAAAGCAAATATCATTTATTTGCTTTAAGCTACAGAAGTGTTGCCTATGCAATGTTATCGCAACATAGCAAAGCATTAAAAGAACTACAAAATATACAAGAAATTATTCAACAAAATCCTGCCTTTAAAGAGCACATTGCACTACTAACTATTTTAGCCAATGCCTATTTTCATTTAAATGAATATCAAACAGCATTAGCAATGCAATTAAAAATATTAAAATTACGCTTTAACCTTAATCAACTTAATGGTGTAGGGCAGACATACTATTTCTTAGGTAATATTTATTATCACCTTAAACACTATAATGATGCCTATAACGCTTATTGGGAAGCTGAAGAATACGCTAATAAAATATCAGCACCAATTTATAGCGCTTATGCCAAACAAGGCCTAGCATTAACATTAATACAGCAACAAAATTATCAAAGTGCCGAGGAAGAATTATTTGCGGCTCAAAAGGAATTCATGCAGCACAACTTGATGAGCCCTTATTTGGAAACTTTGATAACATTCGCGCAAATTCATCAAAATAAGCAACAAGAACAAGAGAGTTATCAATACTTAATTAAAGCTGAAAAAGTATTTCAAACCACTGAATTGAGTGATGATTATATAATTTTTTATCAATTACTTGCTCAAATGTACTTTACTAACAATAAACTAACTCAAGCCTACTTTTGGCAACAAAAATATAGCCAAGCCTTACAAAAGAATATCGCTAAGGATACTCTTATCAGCACTTTGGATAACCAAGGAGTCAGTGCCAGTATTGAAAGCAAAGAACTAGCGCTAAAGTTGGCTCAACAAAGTGAGTTAACAAATTTATTTTCTAGCAAATATCAAAATCAACAACTTGTTATTTTCTTACTGGCAGTTGTTATTCTATCAATTACTTTGACCCAATTATTCTTTTGGCTAAAACATAGAGCAAAACGCTTAGGGGTGAAATATAACTCACAAGAAAAGTCTCTCCACGTATTAACTAACCCAAGCCAAACCAAACAGCAATATCAAGCCCACTTTAATATGGCAAGAAAATACAGCTATCCACTCACTCTAGGCTATATCACAATCACTAACTGGCATGAATTAACCTTTAAATTTGATAAGAAAACTATCGGTGAAGTGCGGCTTACTATCGCTGAGTTAATTTCTCAACATTTATCAGAACTCGAAAATGCTGGTTTAATCAATGATGCTGAATACTTACTCTTTTTTCCTCATCAAACAGAACAAGAAGTATCAAAAACCATTGATGGCATCATAGAAGCTTTAAAGTTAAGGTTTTTTGCCAATTTAGGGGAGTTTTCAGTTACACTATCGTATTCTATAAAAAGCCCAAAATATCAAGATATTGATCCTTATATTTTTCTTTCCCAACTAAGTAGCTCAACACAGCCAACTTAACAGAACTTTTAGGTACCCAATGATAGCCCTTTTACTCATTACAGTCCTTTTCGTTGCCACCAGCGTTTATTTCTTTTTACGTTCGGAAAATCTCCAACGAAGTATACTCATCATAAAGCGAGAAGCTGACAAAACTCAAAAAGAGCATGCTGCTTTATCAAAATCGATGACAAAAATTGCCAGCTCTTATGGTGAGTTTTCTAAAAAACGCTTACATGAAATATTAACCACAAGTGAAGGTACAGCAGAGCACAAAGAGATTGAGCTACTCAAACCTTTAATTAATAATTACGGGATAATTTTTCGTGAATGTCTCTTAGGAAAAGGGAAACTTCATGCTGTTACAAAAAGGTGTTTTTCTAGTCAGGGCGCCGAAGCGTACGATGAGTTTATTAAAAAAATAATTAAAACAGACAGCAGTATTCAACGTTTTTGGGGAAGTAATAATTTAACGGGATTTGTTTCTTTAGTGGAATCGCTATTGATAAAATACAGTGCTAAAAAAGCAGATAAAAGTTAGGAGAGTAGTGTAAATAGAAAGCATCAACCTAACTTTTAAAATTATCGTTATAATAAATTAACTTCTAATCACTATATCTGGAGAAGTATCTATTTCACCTTCACTTGAAATAGTCGCCGCTTGGTTATCGCATAATAAGATCGCTAAGCTCCCTTCTCTGCTATTTCTAATAAAACTCAGATCATAACCAAATTGCGTTAAACTGCTTGCTGCAAATTTTTGCGCTAAAGAGAGTTTATTCCACAAGTTATTGGGCGCTGAGTTCTGCGTTCTTCTTTCGAGTAAAGCCGCTCTTTCTGCTGTAGCGTACATAATCAATCTCTAAAATTTAGATAATAAAATTATCTAAATTTTTTTATTCTGTGTATTTTTTAAACGTAGTGTTGGCTAAACTAACTTACTTTTACGCTTTCATCAACATATATTACGATAAAAAACTATTATTTTAGCTGGTAATACCTCAACATAGTTATTACCAGTTGGTGGTAATTGTAAACTTGATGAAAGTGAACGGTAACAAATTAAGAGAAAAAGTATGAGTATTGTTTTAGATGAACTGCTGTCATTAATGAAATTGGAAGCGATAGAACTAGGGATTTATCGGGGTCAAAGCCAAGATTTAGGTTTTCGTGCTTTATTTGGTGGTCAAGTCATGGGGCAAGCATTATCGGCAGCTCAAGAAACAATCAGTAGTGATCGCTTTGTACATTCATTACATTCCTATTTTTTGCGTGCTGGCGATGCTTCAAAACCTGTTGTTTATGAAGTTGAAAATATTAGAGATGGCGCAAGCTTTAGTACAAGACGAGTACAAGCGATACAAAATGGCAAAGCAATTTTTTATATGACCGCTTCATTTCAACACCCAGAAGAAGGCTTTAATCATCAAAGCACTATGCCAAACGTACCGAAACCTGATGGTATTCCTTCATATCATGACTTTATTACTGAAAACCAAGAAGCCATACCACCAACAATGCGCGAAAAGTTTTTAACTGAAAAGCCTATAGAGCTCCGCCCTATCCAACAATATAACTGGTTAAAGCCAGAAAAAATGGACTCTAACTGCCAAATTTGGATAAAAACTAATGGTAGCCTCCCTGATGACTTACGCATTCACAGCTGTATGCTAGCTTACGCCTCAGATTTTCACTTCTTGCCTACGGCATTATTACCCCACGGAGCAAGTCATTGGCTACCTAATTTTCAAGTAGCGACCGTTGACCATGCCATGTGGTTTCATCGCCCTTTTCGCTTTGATGATTGGCTGTTATATTGCATGGATAGCCCTTCAGCCAGTAATGGTAGAGGTTTAGTACGCGGGCAAATATTTAATCGTCAAGGCGAGTTAGTTGCATCAACCATGCAAGAAGGAGTTATGAGACAAAGATAATAGTTTACGCTATTGCTTTTGCCAATCGAAACCAGTTGGGTGTTGAAAAACGCGTAAATCAAAGTGTGGCGCAATGGCAAAAAGGTGATCAAAAATATCTGCCTGAATTGCCTCGTATTGAATCCAATCCGTTGTATTAGTAAAGCAGTATAACTCAAGTGGTAAACCACTTCCTGTGGCTGGCAACTGCCTTACCATACAGATTAAATCATTGCGTATGCTTTTATGTTGATTAAGGTACATTTCAACATAGGCGCGGAAAGTGCCAATATTGGTTAACTGTCTAACATCAATATTATTCAAATTATCTTGTTGGTTTAATGTTTGATTTTCAACTTCAATTTGTTGTTTTTTATCAGTTAAATAAGTTTTCAGCAAATTTGTGTTAGCCAGAAAATCAACTTGTTCTAAACTATAAAAATCAATACTGGCTATATCTATAATCAGTGTGCGCTTAATACGTCTAGCACCCGTGTGATACATATTTCGCCAATTTTTAAATGAGTCAGTAGTTAAGGCATAAGTTGGTACTGTGGTAATTGTTTTATCAAAATTTTGTACTTTTACTGTATTCAAACCTATTTCAATAACATCACCATCAGCGCCATATTTAGGCAGCTCTATCCAATCTCCTGCCACCACCATTTTATTAGCAGAAATTTGAATACTGGCCACTAACCCTTTGATAGTATCTTGAAAAACTAAAATCAGTACTGCGGTTAAGGCACCTAAACCGCTTAATAAATAAATTGGGGAGCGGTTTAAAATTAACGCGATGATAATAATGGTGGCTACAAGATAGACAGCGAGTTTAATCACTTGAATAATAGCATTAAGAGGCAAATACTTTTCTTTTGCTGTTTCTCGGTAGAGGCTTTTACTGACATTAAGCAATGCACTAAAAGTTCGCGCGATTTGAAATGTTAAAAATACTTTTGCTAATAAAATCATTAGCTCCGCAAGTAAGGCATCGGTAGGTAGAATAAGCGGAGTTAGAAATAATATCAGAATAAAAGGTAATAAAAAGGCTAAACGGCTTAAGACATTATGCTCAATTAAGGCATCATCCCAAGTGTTTTTAGTTTTAGCTATCAGCTTATAAACTAAATTTAGCACCTGATGCTTAACAAGGTAATAACTCAGGATAGAAAAAATGGAAATAACGGCCAAACCTACCCCTAAAGCACTTACTTCAAGATAATCGTTAGTAACGCCCTGATTTAACAACCAAGTAGTGATAAGTTCGTTCATTTAATTTCCTTAACTGTCGCTGCTTTGATCAGAAATTAATTTCATTTTTTCAAGCCTAGCATCTTTTTCAGCCCAAAACTCAGTTAACCATTTTTGAAAAGCAATCTTATGGTTACGATCATTCATGTAATCGCCGCTAAGCTCGCTATCGATTTTCCTAGTGTGAATTTCGATATGTACCCGCTTAATATCACCTCGAATGTGATCAGCAAAGCTTGGAATACCATCAGGGTAATATATCGTCACATCCACTAAAGTATTTAACTGCTCACCCATGGCATCTAGTACAAAAGCAATGCCGCCTGCTTTAGGTTTAAGTAAATGTTTAAATGGTGATTTTTGTTTGTCATGTTTAGCTTGGGTAAAACGTGTACCTTCGATAAAACTCATTACACTCACTGGTTTATGAACAAACTTAGCACATGCTTTTCGGGTCGTTTCTAGATCTTTACCACGTAAATGAGGATTTTTCTTCAAGAATGATTGGGTATAACGTTTCATAAACGGAAAATCTAAAGCCCACCAAGCTAAGCCTAAAAATGGTACATAAATAAGTTCTTTTTTCAGGAAAAACTTCAAAAAGGGAATCTTGCCATGTAAAACTCTTTGTAAAACGATGATATCTACCCAGCTTTGATGATTAGCCAACACTAAATACCAATCTTTTTCACTTAACTCTTCTAATCCGGTTATTTGAATGTCCATTTTAGTAAATAGCTTTTGATTAATGGTATTAACAGCTACCCAGTTACTGGCCATTAAATCCAATAGATAACTGAATATTTTTTGTGAAAAGTTCAATGGTATTATCGCTTTAAGAAACGAGAACACTAAAATAGGTACCAACCAGAAAAGTGTATTGATGGCATAGAAACTAAAGGAAAGTATTGCAATTAAAGGCGCTGGTAAAAAATTAAACATAGTATAAAGTAAACAAGAAACGATTAAATATTAATGATAATGGTTATATTTAATCATGCTTTAGTCATAATTTGTATTCTTATTATAAAACAAAGTCTTCATGTATTCCTAAAAGCTATTGAAGAGTGTAATTTGCTCTATTAACTAAGCCTCATATTCACTTAAATCTGTTGAATGAATACCCAGTTTTTAGCATACTGCTAGAGGATTAAACTGGGGAGCAACAATGAATTTTAATAGAGCTGTAATCAAAGTTGGTAGCGCTTTAGTCGCGCCATCAAAAACGGGTTGCAGCGGACAATACACCTTAGCTATTGCGCAATTTATCACCAAGTGTCAACAACAAGGAAAAGAAGTGATCCTGGTGTCTTCTGGCGGCGTTGCTGCGGGTAGAACATTAATACATCATGGTTCACCAAAACTGTCTGTGCCAGTGAAAAAAGCCATGGCAAGTGTTGGTCAAATGCAAATGATGGCTAACTGGCAGCGTTTTTTTGATAATCCTTGTAGCCAAATTCTAGTAACTCAAGGAGACTTGAGCGATAGAAAACGTTTTATCTCTATTAAAGAAACCATTCAAATTCAACTTGAAAATGGCATTTTACCTATTGTTAATGAAAACGATACTGTGGTAACTGATGATTTAACCGTAGGTGATAACGACAACTTAGCAGCACTAGTTGCCCAAGTGTGTGAAGCCGATAGCCTATTTATATTAAGTGATATAGACGGTGTTTTCACCAAAGATCCTAAAGTACATGATGATGCAGTATTAATTCCTGAAATTAATGAAATTACTGATGAAATTTATGCCATGGCTGGTACTAGCCGAAACCATTTAGCGACTGGCGGCATGAAAACCAAGATTGAAGCCGCTGAAAAAGCCACTGAACATGGCATTAACACTTACATCATCAATGGTACTAAAAGTGAAGTTTTCGCATCTTTACTAGAACAAGTTAACCCCGGTACTCGCTTTACCGCCGATAAAGATATCATTACCGCGAAAAAGCACTGGCTTAAACACACAGTTAAAAGCCAAGGAAAAATTACTATTGATAGAGGCGCGGTAAACGCATTATTTAACAAAGGCGCATCTTTACTGCCTATTGGCATAAAGTCAGTCAGCAATAAATTTAATGCTGGTGACTCTGTAGATTTGATTGATCAAGAAAGCAAAGTGCTCATTGCCAAAGGCATCACCCAATATAGTCACAGTGAATTAAAGCATATTAAAGGCAAACATAGTGACGATATTGCAATCACCCTTGGTCACAAAGAAGGTGCTGTGGTTGTTCACCGAGACGACATGGTTTTACTCGAAAACAACATTGCCACTTTAAGCAAAGCGCAAACGAATAAATAAGGAATAACATGACAACATTTAATATGGCGACTATGGCTGCTGATGCAAAAATTGCCAGCAGAAGCGCCGCTCAACTAACCACCACAGAAAAAAACACCTTATTAAATGCCATTGCCAATGCCATTGAAGTCAATAGCGCTAGTATTATTTCAGAAAATTCAAAGGATATTGAAGCAGGTAAAACTAAAGGCTTAAGCCAAGCCATGCTCGACAGATTAGTATTAACCGAGCAAGGCATAAAGGATATTGGCAGTGCTATTCGTGAAATTGTTGCTTTACCTGATCCTGTCGGCAGTATCAGCAATTTAGCGCTACGCCCTAATGGAATTCAAGTGGGAAAAATGCGCATTCCTTTAGGTGTTATTGCCATGATTTATGAAGCACGCCCTAACGTTACAGCAGAGGCCGCAGCACTTTGCATTAAATCAGGTAATGGCGTTATTTTACGTGGTGGCTCAGAAGCTATTCACTCAAACCTTGCTATTGCTACTTGCTTACACCAAGTACTTAGCGAACACGGTTACGATAAAAATATCGTCAGTGTCATCCCTGATACCAGTCGTGATGTCATTGAAGTTTTATTAAAACAAAGTGACACTATAGATTTAGTGATCCCGCGCGGTGGTGAAGGTTTAATTCGCTATGTCAGTGAAAATAGCCGTATACCGGTGATTCAGCACTTTAAAGGTGTTTGTCATCTTTATGTCGATAAACAAGCAGACTTAGACAAAGCGGTTGCTATTTTAGTCAATGGTAAAACCCAAAAACCCAGTGCCTGTAATGCCTTTGAAACCTTTTTAGTGCATCAAGATATCGCTGAGCAATTTTTGCCACTGGCAGCTAAAGCGCTCGCTGAAGCCGCGCAAGTAAAAGTACATGCGTGCCAACAAAGTTTAGCTTATTTTCCTGATGGGCAATTAGCCTCAACTGATGATTATCATGCCGAATATTTAGCACAAGAAATTGCCGTAAAAGTAGTAGATTCTTTCGATGCTGCCATTGCTCACATCAATGAGTACACCTCAGATCATACGGAAGTTATCATCAGCCAAGATATTTCAACTAGCCAAGCATTTATTCGTCAAATCAACTCGTCGGTTGTTATGGTGAATGCTTCATCTCGCTTTTCTGATGGTAATCAATTAGGCCTAGGCTCTGAAATTGGTATTTCTACCAGCAAACTACACGCTTATGGGCCAATGGGACTTGAAGCATTAACCACAGAAAAGTTTGTGGTTTATGGCGATGGGCAAATCAGAGAATAAAAGTCTTTAGTAGACAGGCGATAAGCATCAAAAACTGAACTTATCGCCCGTTAAAACTTAACAACTCCAGGTCATTTTATCCTTGCACCCGTAAATATTAGCCAGTATGCTACGCAACCTTTTTTCGACGCATAACGGTGAACAATAAATGCTAGGCTTTGATTACGGTACATCAAATTGTAGTGTCGCCATCATGACTGATGGCCAGCCACAAATTATCCCTCTACCTGATACCAACAATCAATTATCCAACACCATAGCATCAAATTTATATGCGCCTGACCGAGATATTATCAGCCATTGGCTTCTTCAAAAGCTCGATGATAGGCAACAACTAAACTTTAAAAATGAACGTACTTTGCAGCTACAAAAAGCCCAACGAGCTTTACGTGAACTCAAAGCTGACGGCATTGATACTCACTTATGCTTCGGTAAATCAGCTCTAGACAAATACCTTGAAGAACCCGAAGAAGGTTATTACATTAAATCGCCAAAATCTTTTTTAGGCGCAAGTGGTCTGGCACCGCTTCAAATTCAATTATTTGAAGATATTGTTGCCGCCATGATGAGCAATGTAAAAACATTAGCCGAAACACAATTACAACGAGAATTAACTCAAACCGTGATTGGCAGGCCTATTAATTTTCAAGGTTTGCATGGTGAAGAAAGTAATCAACAAGCCATTACTGTGCTCACCAATGCCGCCAAAAGAGTTGGCTTTAAAGATGTTGAGTTTCAATATGAACCTGTTGCTGCTGGCTTCGAATTTGAAAGTAAACTAACGGAAGAAACCCGCGTACTAGTAGTTGATATTGGTGGCGGTACCAGTGATTGCTCTATGCTATTAATGGGGCCAAAGTTAAGTAATAAACTTGATCGTACTGCACATTTACTTGCCCACAGTGGTGTGCGTGTTGCCGGTAATGATTTTGATATTCAATTGGCACTGCAAGGGATCATGCCAAATTTAGGTATGGATAGCTTACTCAAATCAGGTAAACCTATTCCCACCGCTAACTTTTATCAAGCACTCGCCATTAATAACATCAACGAACAAACTGAGTTTTATAGCAGTAAAAATAGAAGAGAATTGGTTCAGTTATCTCGTGATGCTCAAGAAAAAAGTTTAATCGAACGCTTAATAAAGGTACACGATCACAAACTCAGCTATCAACTAGTTAACGCTGCTGAGCAAGCTAAAATAGCCTTATCAGAGCAATATCAACACACCATAGCGTTAGATGATATTGCTGATAGTTTAAGCGCTGAAGTTAACCTAGATATTTTGCGCTCAGCCAATAGCCGCACTTTAAATAGCATTGGGCAATTAATGCAATCAGCGGTACATCAAGCCCAGTGCCAACCCGAGGTGATCTTTGTAACGGGTGGCACAGCAAAATCCCCTGTTTTACATGACTTTATTCAGCAACAAATGCCTAATACCCCCGTTATTATAGGTGATCACTTTGGTAGCGTTACCGCAGGTTTAGCACGCTGGTCTGAAAAAGTATTCCAATAAAAACTAGCAAACTCTAGCTTTGAAGGTAACTACAGCAGTAGTCAATCAGTGTTTTTGCTTTAATTTCAAATTCACTGTTTGCTGGTACATAAAAAGACTCGCCGCTACTAATACTTTGCCATTCGCTCGAATCAGGCAGTAATATTTCACATTCTCCAGCGGTAATTTCCATTAACTCTTTTTCAGCCGTGCCGAATTTATAATCACCGGGCATCATAATACCCAAGGTTTTAAAGCTGCCATCAGCAAAAATTACTTTTCGGCTTGTAACTTTACCGTCAAAATAAATATTGGCTGCTGTTTCTACGGTAACGTCAGTAAATTGTGTCATCTTCATTCTCTGTATTAATATAGTTGCTATTATCTGTTGATCAAAAAAGGCAAGAGATTATCTTGCCTTTCGTTATTCGTTATTCGCTATTCAAGCTTTAGGTATGAGCTGAAATAACTCACCCTATGAAAATCACTATTGAACTATTATAACACTAGGTAGCACTAGCGATTTTTTTCATGTCTGTCATATAGCCACGAAGTTCTTTACCGATCACTTCAACACCATGGCTACGAATTGCTTCATTCACTTCAATTAAACGGGCATTATCAACATTGGTAGAAGCATCTTTTAAGCCTTCACCTAATTGCTCTAATGTTAAGTTTGAAGCGTACTCTTCAAGCATAGGAACAGCTGCATGAGTGAATAAGTAGTTACCGTATTCCGCAGTATCAGAAATAACAACGTTCATTTCATATAACTTGTTACGCGCAATACAGTTAGCAATTAATGGTGTTTCATGCAGTGATTCATAGTAAGCTGACTCTTCAATGATGCCTGAATCAACCATAGCTTCAAATGCAAGCTCAACACCCGCTTTGATCATTGCTACAACGAAAATGCCTTTATCGTAATATTCTTGCTCAGTGATTTCAGTATCGCAATCAGGTGCTAATTCAAAAGAAGTTTCAGCTGTTTCTGCACGCCATTTCAATAAGTTAGCATCATCATTTGCCCAATCTTCCATCATGGTAGCAGAGAAGCGACCTTCAATGATGTCATCCATATGCTTTTGGAATAAAGGACGTAGGATATCTTTTAACTCTTCAGACATATCAAATGCTTTGATTTTAGCTGGATTTGATAGGCGATCCATCATATTAGTGATACCGCCGTGCTTCAAACCTTCAGTGGTTGTTTCTAAGCCGTATTGTAATAACTTACGTGCGTAGCCTGCATCCATACCTTGAGCAACAAGTTGCTTATGGCCTAAAACAGCAGCAGTTTGTAACATACCACAAAGAATTGTTTGCTCACCCATTAAGTCAGACTTAACTTCTGCGATAAATGATGACTCAAGCACTCCCGCTCTGTCACCGCCGGTAGCTGATGCATAAGCTTTAGCAATGGCTAAACCATTGCCTTGCGGGTCATTTTCTGGATGAACAGCTATCAAGGTTGGCACACCAAAACCACGCTTGTATTCTTCACGTACTTCTGTACCTGGACACTTAGGAGCAACCATTACAACGGTAATATCTGGGCGTACTTGCATGCCTTCTTCAACAATGTTGAAGCCGTGAGAGTATGAAAGCGTAGCGCCCTGTTTCATTAGTGGCATTACCGCATTTACTGCTGAAGTATGTTGCTTATCAGGTGTTAAGTTTAATACTAAATCAGCTTGTGGAATTAACTCTTCGTAATTACCTACTTTAAAACCATTCTCTGTCGCCCATTGAAATGATTGACGTTTTTCAGCAATAGCTGCATCACGTAATGCATATGAAATGTTTAAGCCAGAGTCGCGCATGTTTAAACCTTGGTTTAAACCTTGTGCACCACAACCAACAATAACAATGTTCCAATCTTTGATGAAGTTACAGCCATCGCTGAATTCTTCACGCTTCATAAAACGACATTTGCCTAATTGGCCAAGTTTTTCTCGTAAACTTAAAGTATTGAAGTAGTTGCTCATGATCTTTCCTCTGAATAAATATGCCAGTTTACTGACGATGCTCTTCACAATGAAAATCATCATACCCTAGCCACAGCGTTGCAAAAAGTGATATATTCGCACGACAGCATTGCGATTATTGCAACACTAAATTTAGGAGGCTTTATGGATCAAAAATCATTAAACATGTTCGTACACTTATGCCAAACCCTGCATTTTGGTAAGACGGCACAAGCATTTCACATGAGTCCCTCAACCCTCAGCCGTGCAATACAACGCTTAGAGCAATATGTAGGTAATGAACTGCTACTACGGGATAATCGCAGTGTGCTACTTACCGAAGCAGGAATTAAATTTCAGCAGTATGCCCAGCAGCAAATAGAGCAATGGCAACAATTCAAACAATCTTTAGATGAGAACCAGCAAGTACTTACGGGAAAACTCAGTATTTACTGTTCGGTTACTGCCGCTTACAGTCATTTGCCGCCATTGTTAGAGCGCTTTAGGCAACAGCATCCGCAGGTAGAAATTATGCTCACCACGGGCGATGCCAGTGACGCTTTAGAGCAAATTCAAAATAAGTCTGTCGATTTTGCCATTGCCGCTAACCCTGAACATTTACCGCGCAGTGTTTATTTTCAACACCTTGCAGTCATTCCGTTAGCAGTTATTGCCCCCACCATGGTGTGTAAAGTTCAGCAACAATTGCAAACTAATGCTTGGAAATGGTCTGATATTCCCATTATCTTGCCCGAGCATGGTCCTGCTCGAAAGCGCTTTGACCTTTGGTATCGTAAGAAGCAGCAAGGAAAAGCCAATATTTATGCCACCGTATCAGGGCATGAAGCATTGGTCAGTATGGTTGCTTTAGGCTGTGGAGTAGGCATAGTTCCGAAAGTAGTGGTTGAAAACAGTCCTGTGCGAGATAAGGTGCAATACTTGAATAATGTTGGCGAGATAGAGCCTTTTGAACTGGGCATTTGTTGCCTTAATCAAAATAAACAACAAGCAATTATTCAAGCATTTTTCAATGCTATCAATTAATTAATAGCATTAAAGAAAGTAAGATTATACCAAGTACGTTAATTAATTGATCACTTAGCGAGAATTAAAAGGCTTAAAAGCAAGGCATTGATTGAAGAGAATGGTTATTCAGGAGAATATGCTCCTGCATTCTCTAATAAGCTACATCCATGTAGCGTCCTTGTCAAAATCAATAACGAAGTATGTAAGCCTTTTAAACTCGCCCTTCGGGAGTTCATTAGCGAACTGATAACTGCTCAAAATTAATAAAATATAGAATAACTATGTTTAAGTAATTTTGTTTGTTCTAAGCTCGCTAATGTAACTCTAAGTTGACTAATTTATTAATGTAATTGGTATTAAACCGCCACAGATTCAGTCAAGTGACGTAATAATCTATCCATAGCACGATACGATAAAGCTTCAACCAAATGCTGATGGTCAATACTGGCAACGCCTTCCATATCAGCCAAGGTACGGGCTATTTTTAATATTTTATGATGGGCTCTCGTGGATAAACCTAGTTTTTCAACGGCGAGTTCTAAAAACTCATTATCATCATAACTCAGTGAACAAAACTCCCTAAGCTCACTAGTTCCAAGATGAGCATTCGCTTTACCCTGACGCCCTAATTGCCTTGCCCGACATTGTTGAACCCGCTGTTGAACAACTTCACTGCTTTCATTCGCCGTGGTATCTCCCGCCCAAGTGCCTCTTGGCAAGCGAGCCACTTCAATTTGAATATCAATACGATCTAGGAAAGGTCCAGACAAACGATTCAAATAACGCAATACTTGCTCGGGCGTACTACGATTATCATTATAAAAACCAGTTGGGCTAGGATTCATCGCCGCGATCAATTGAAAACGTGCAGGAAAGCTTTGTTTGTGCATAGCCCGAGAAATAGTGACTTCACCTGACTCCATCGGCTCTCGCAACACATCTAGCACTTTTCCTTCAAACTCGGGCAATTCATCCAAAAACAAAACGCCACGATGCGCTAAGGATACTTCTCCCGGTTTTGGTTGACTACCACCACCGACTAATGCTGCCGAAGAGGCGGTATGGTGCGGCGCACGAAAAGGACGAGTCAACCATGACGTAGAATTAATAGTACTGTTGGTTATCGACTGAATTGCCGCCACTTCTAACGCTTCAGCCTCTGTCATTTTTGGTAAAATACCCGCTAACCTGCTCGCCAACATGGTTTTACCTGTTCCCGGCGGGCCAATGAAAAGTAGGTTGTGATTGCCACTAGCGGCAATTTCTAATGCCCGCTTAGCCAAAGGCTGTCCAATAACATCACCAATATCTAACTCATTAACCTCATGGAATTGTTCAATGACTTTTTCTTCAACCAAAGGCAAAGGCGTTTGCCGTGCAAAGTGCGGATAAAGCTGACTTAAATGTCCTATTGCATGAATTTTTGCTTGTTTTACCCAGCTTGCTTGTTCGCTGTTTTGCACGGGTAGCACTAAGGTTCTTCCACTCTCACCACAAGCCATCGCCATTGGAATTTCACCAATAATGGCTCTCAATTCCCCCGATAAAGCCAACTCACCTCCAAATTCATAAGCACTTAAATCTACTTGAGGTATTTGCTCAGAGGCCGCTAGTATTCCCACCGCAATAGGTAGATCAAAACGACCGCCTTCTTTGGGCAAGTCTGCTGGGGCAAGATTAATGGTAATTCTTTTGGCAGGGAATTCATAACCGCAATTAATGATTGCGCTACGAACACGGTCTTTTGATTCTTTTACCGACGCTTCCGGCAAACCAACGATATGAAAAGCAGGTAAACCATTGGCAAGGTGCACCTCAACCGTAACTAGGGGAGACTCTAGGCCCAAACGGGCTCGACTGTAAACGCAAGCAAGTGACATAATAAATCCATTTATTTAATTCCTTGTTTTCAGTGTAGAAAAGATTAGTTACTTTTTCTAATTCGAATTGAATTTTTTATAAAATAGCTTGTTATAACTTTTACTTCTTTACTGGCGACAAAAAACTCTAAATAAAAAGCTTGCCCAAAACATTAGAGCTATGATACTAATTTAAAAAGAGATAAAAACTGTGCATAAAAATTCACAATAAAAAAATAAATTGTCAGTCTTTAGTCTATTAACATAGAAGAGAAACCAAACAACAATGCAAAACTTTAACTCAATTATTATTAACATTCTCGTCGTGGTGATTAAGTCACCGCGAGGGTTGTCGTTGAGCTAAAGAAAAGCAAAACAGAAATACAAACCCTCGCTTCGAAAGAACCGAGGGTTTTGTTTTTTCTGGGTAAAAAATTTAACAAACTATATAACAACTTTGGAATTATCATGACTGACAGTAAGCTGCTAACCGGCGGCGGATTATTATTTAAAGTACTTGAGCAACATGGCGTAAACCATGTATTTGGCTACCCTGGTGGTGCAATAATGCCTATCTATGATGCCCTGTGTGAAAGTAACGTACAGCATTTTCTTTGCCGACACGAACAAGGCGCAGCCTTTTCAGCAGTCGGTTATGCGCGCGCTTCGGGTAAAGTAGGCGTTTGTATGGCAACTTCAGGTCCCGGTGCTACTAACCTAATAACTGGCCTTGCCGACGCTTGGGCTGATTCGATTCCAATTGTTGCCATCACAGGACAAGTGCCGACAGCGGCGATGGGAAGTGATGCCTTCCAAGAAATTGATATTTTTGGTTTATCCTTAGCTTGTACCAAGCATTCTTTCCAAGTGAGCCATGTGGATGAATTAGAAAAAGTATTGCATCAAGCTTTTGAAATAGCCCTTGAAGGCCGCCAAGGTCCAGTACTAATTGATATTCCAAAAGATGTGCAAATGGCTAGTATTGCAGCAACATTCGATGCTACAGCGCACCTTAAAAACAAAGTTAAACTACCACTTGCCGATATCAGCAAAGCATTAGATTTACTAACCCATGCCAAGCAACCAATTCTCTACGTTGGCGGTGGTGTTGGTATGGCCAACGCTATTGATGAAGTACGTGATTTTGCCGAAAAAACAGGCATGCCTTCGGTATCAACATTAAAAGGATTAGGTGCAATTAAACCTGATGATGAAAATTATCTTGGCATGTTAGGGATGCATGGCACTAAAGCAGCAAATTTAGCCGTTCATGACTGTGATTTACTCATTGCCGTTGGTGCTCGTTTTGATGACCGAGTAACAGGTAAATTAGATCAATTTGCTCCTGATGCCAAAGTTATTCATTTTGATATAGATACCGCTGAAATTAATAAGCGCAGAGAAGCCGATGCCCCTATTTTAGGCGACTTAAAAGAAAACTTACCTTTACTCACTTTACCGCTTGAAATTGAAAACTGGCAAAACAGAGTTCAGCAAATGAAAAGTGATTTTGCATGGCGATATGATCACCCAGGTGAGAACATTTTTGCACCTGCGGTATTAAAAGAAGTCAGTGATTTAATGCCAAAAAATACCTGTATCACCACAGATGTAGGTCAACACCAAATGTGGTCAGCACAACACATCAGTGTTGATGATCCGTGCAACTTTTTAACCAGTGGCAGTATGGGCACTATGGGCTTTGGTTTGCCAGCAGCTATTGGCGCACAAATTAGTCGGCCTCACGATACGGTAATTGCGGTATCTGGTGATGGTTCAATCATGATGAATGTACAAGAATTAGCAACCATTAAACGTTACCAAATTCCTGTAAAAATTATCCTTATTGATAATGCAAAACTAGGTATGGTGCGTCAGTGGCAAGATCTATTCTTTGAAGGTCGTTTAAGTGAAACCGATTTATCAGACAATCCTGATTTTTGCATGTTAGCACAATCTTTTGACATTAAAACCAAGCAAATATCTAAAAAGGATGAAGTAACTAGCGCCATCAACGAGATGTTAGATCACGATGGTCCTTACTTATTACAGGTTAAGATTGATGCTAAAGATAATGTCTGGCCGCTAGTTCCGCCTAACAGTGCCAACAATGAAATGATGGAGAGTGCATAAGATGAATAATTATAAACTAATCATCATGACAGATGACAAACAAGTAGTACTGGAAAGAATTTTACAAGTTACCCGTTATCGTGGTTTTTTGATCGATGGCATAACGGCCAAAGTTAATACAGGTAATAATATTGCAACTATTGAATTATTTGTCAGTAGTGATCGCTCTATTTCACTTTTAATTGATCAAATTAATAAACTGGTCGACATCAAGAGTGTCAAAGTAGACAATAGCGCGTCACAGCTAACAAAAGCTAAAGAATGTAGCGCTTAATTTAAGCAATAAAGGCTACAATAATAGATTCAATAATTTTAATTATTACACTCTACCTTATTTGCCGTTAAGTAAATAAGGTAGAAAAAATTTAGGAAAAAGACAATGGCAAAAGTAAATGCAGATTTAATTTGGTTCAACGGTAAACTCATGCCGTGGCAAGACGCTACCGTTCATGTAATGAGCCACGCTCTTCATTATGGTTCTTCAGTATTTGAAGGCATTCGCGCATACAACACCCATCAAGGTACTTGTATTTTTCGTTTGAAAGAGCATATCGAACGTTTATTTGATTCAGCAAAAATTTACCGTATGAACATTCCTTACACGGTTGATGAAGTGATGCAAGCTTGTAAGGATGCGGTAAAAGAAAATAATTTAGAAGCTGCTTATTTACGTCCACTTGCCTTTTTAGGTGATGTTGGTATGGGACTTCGTCCACCTGCCGATGCAGTTGCCGATTTAATGATTGCAGCCTTTAGCTGGGAAGCATACTTAGGTGCTGATGCCATTGAAAATGGTGTTGAAGTTGGTGTTTCAAGTTGGAACCGCTTAGCGCCAAACACTATGCCTACAGCAGCAAAAGCTGGTGGTAACTACTTATCTTCACAGCTTATTTCAATGGAGGCAGGACGTCACGGTTATACCGAAGGTATCGCTATGGACGTGAATAATCAAATCAGTGAAGGCGCAGGTCAAAACTTATTCTTAGTGCGTAAAGGTATTATCTACACACCGCCGGGCAGTGCCTCAATTTTATCAGGTTTAACCCGCGATGCAGTAATGGTATTAGCGAATGATTTAGGTTATGAAGTTCGCGAAGAAACCATTGCTCGCGATGCCTTATACCTTGCTGATGAATTTTTCATGACAGGTACAGCAACAGAAATCGTTCCAGTGAAATCTGTTGATGGTATTCAGGTAGGTACAGGCTCTCGTGGCCCTGTAACGAAAGCCCTTCAGGAAGCTTTCTTCGGCATTTTTGATGGCACTACGCAAGACAAATGGGGCTGGTTAGACTCGGTAGAATAAAAACTACCTGTTAAACTATTTAAAGCTCGCACTTGTCAATCTAGCTGCTCTACATTCGTGCAGAGCAGCTAAAAATAAAGGTGGATAGAGTTAGCAAAACGCAATTATTATCCGCCATTTCTCATTTCATATTTAACAAGTAATACGGAAACATTCACCATGGCAAAACTACGTTCAGCAACTTCAACTCAAGGCCGTAACATGGCTGGTGCACGTGCTTTATGGCGCGCAACAGGTATGACAGATGGTGACTTTGGCAAACCTATTGTTGCCGTAGTGAATTCCTTTACTCAGTTTGTACCCGGACATGTTCATTTAAAAGACATGGGAGAATTAGTTGCAGGTGCTATTGAAGAAGCCGGTGGTGTTGCTAAAGAATTTAATACCATTGCCGTAGATGACGGTATTGCCATGGGTCACAGCGGTATGCTTTATAGTTTGCCTTCTCGTGATTTAATCGCTGACTCTGTTGAGTACATGGTTAATGCACACTGTGCTGACGCCATGGTTTGTATTTCTAACTGTGACAAAATCACTCCTGGCATGATGATGGCTGCTATGCGCCTAAACATTCCAGTGATTTTCGTTTCAGGTGGCCCAATGGAAGCGGGTAAAACCAAACTCAGCGATCAAATCATTAAACTAGATTTAGTTGATGCCATGATCCAAGGTGCTGACCCTGAAGTAAGCGATGAGCAAAGCGATCAAATTGAACGTTCAGCTTGCCCAACTTGTGGTTCGTGTTCAGGCATGTTTACGGCTAATTCCATGAACTGTTTAGCTGAAGCACTTGGCTTAGCCTTGCCGGGTAATGGTTCTATGCTTGCCACACACGCCGATCGCGAACAATTATTCTTAAATGCTGGTAAGCAAATTATCGAATTAACCAAACGTTATTACCAACAAGATGATGCCAGTGCCTTACCGCGCAATATTGCTAATCGAGCCGCTTTTGAAAATGCCATGTGTTTAGATATTGCCATGGGTGGTTCAACCAATACCGTTTTACATTTACTCGCTATTGCTCAAGAAGCAGAAGTTGATTTCACCATGAAAGACATGGACAGATTATCACGGGTAGTGCCGCAATTATGTAAAGTTGCGCCATCAACCCCTGAATATCATATGGAAGATGTACACCGTGCTGGTGGCGTTATCGGTATTTTAGGCGAACTTGCTCGTGCCAATTTACTCACCACGGAAGTAACTAATGTGCTAGGCATCACGTTAACCGAGTTATTAGCTAAGTATGATGTCATGCTCACTCAAGAGCAAAGCATACATGATTTTTATCGCGCCGGTCCTGCGGGTATTCGTACTACCAAAGCGTTTAGCCAAGATTGTCGTTGGGATAGTTTAGATAATGATAGAGCTAATGGTTGTATTCGAAACATCGAAAATGCCTTTTCATTAGAAGGTGGCCTAGCGGTACTTTCTGGTAATATTGCGCCAGATGGCTGTGTTGTTAAAACGGCTGGTGTAAGTGAAGACAACTTAACTTTCACAGGCCCTGCGCACATTTTTGAAAGCCAAGATGATGCCGTTGAAGGTATTTTAGGTGGCAAAGTTGTTGCTGGTGAAGTAGTCATTATTCGTTATGAAGGCCCTAAAGGTGGTCCAGGCATGCAAGAAATGCTTTATCCAACCACTTATTTAAAATCAATGGGCTTAGGTAAAGCCTGTGCTCTACTAACCGATGGTCGCTTCTCTGGTGGTACATCTGGTTTATCTATTGGTCATGTCTCTCCAGAGGCTGCTAACGGTGGTGCTATAGCATTAGTAGAACAAGGTGACATCATCCATATTGATATTCCAAATCGCTTAATTGAAATCCAAATATCAGCTGATGAATTACAACAACGTAGAGAAGCCATGGAAGCTAAAGGTGCACAAGCATGGCAGCCTAAAGATCGTGTTCGCCCAATCAGCTACGCTCTTAAAAATTACGCCATGTTGGCTACCAGTGCCGATAAAGGGGCAGTTCGTAACCGAGATTTATTAGATGGTTTGGTAGAAAAATAATGATTTACTATAAAGCATTGAAAAACTACGCGCTCGTGCAAGTTAAAGCAACCTCTGCTGATAAAGGTGCGGTACGAAATCGTGATTTACTGGATGGTTTGGTAGAAAAATAATGACCGAAGCACAAAGCCAAGCTCTGTTAACAGAACAAGCAGAGCAGCTAGATTATTTAAGGCGCATTTTACTTGCGCCAATTTATGATACCGTGGTTGAAACCGAGTTAACCCATTTAACCAAGTTATCAACACGGTTAAATAATCAAATCTATTTAAAACGTGAAGATCAACAGCCTGTTCACTCTTTCAAACTGCGCGGCGCTTGTAATAAACTCGCACAGTTAAGTGAAGCAGAATGTATTCATGGTGTCATTGCCGCTTCCGCAGGTAATCATGCCCAAGGCTTAGCACTCGCGGCTAGCAAACTTGGCATCAAAGCCACCATTGTTATGCCAAAAACCACACCTGATATTAAAGTGGATAATGTTAGACGCTTTGGCGGCGAAGTACGCTTAGTCGGTAATAGTTTTAATGAAGCGCAAGCCGCTTCTATCGACTATGCGCAGAGTGAAAATAAAACCCTTATTCACCCGTTTGATGATCAAGACGTTATTGTTGGCCAAGGCACTGTGGCAAAAGAACTACTACAACAGCAACCCAATGCCGATGTTGTGTTTGTGCCTGTTGGTGGCGGTGGTTTATTAGCAGGCATGGCGGTTTATTTAAAACAGCTCAGCCCTAATACCAAAATTATTGGTGTTGAAGCTCAAGACTCCGCTTGTTTAAAAGCCGCCTTAGACGCAGGCAAACCTGTAGATTTAAAGCAAGTTGGCTTATTCGCCGACGGCGTTGCAGTTAAGCGCATCGGTGAGCATACCTTTGGCTTGATTCAACGCTACTGTGATGAAGTGATCACAGTCTCAACCGATGAAATTTGTGCTGCCATCAAAGATATTTTTGAACAAACCCGTGTGATCGCAGAACCTGCTGGTGCGTTATCACTGGCTGGATTACAAAAATATTGTGCTAACACAGATAAAAGCGAACAGTCCTTAGTAGCCGTACTGTCTGGGGCTAATATGAACTTTCACAGTTTACGTTATGTGTCTGAGCGCTGTGAATTAGGTGAGAAGAAAGAAGCGGTATTAGCTGTAACTATTCCAGAAGAGAAAGGCAGTTTTAAGCGTTTTTGTCAGTCCATAGGCAACAGAGCTATCACTGAATTTAACTACCGATATACTGGTGAAACAAGCGCCAATATTTTTGTCGGCATTCGTTTAAGTGGCTGTATTGAAGAACGTCAACAATTACTTGATGAACTTGCTAAAGCCAACTACAAAGTTGAAGATTTCACCGAAAACGAGCTTGCTAAATTACATGTTCGTTACATGATTGGTGGCAAAGCTTGCGCTAACAAAACCAATGAAAGAATATTTAGCTTTGAATTTCCAGAGCACCCTGGAGCATTAGAGAAATTCCTCGATGCCATGGGTGAGTTATTCAACATCACCCTCTTCCACTATCGAAACCACGGTGCTGCATTTGGTCAAGTGCTTGCGGGTTTTGAGGTAAGTGATGATAAAGAAGCTGAATTTTTCAGGCATTTAAATGCACTTGGTTATCAATTCCAAGAAGCTACAGACAATCTGGCCTACCAAGCTTTTCTTAACTGATCTATAAACGGTTTTAGTTTAAAAACCTAAAGCCCTTGACATATTATGTCAAGGGCTTTACTTTATCTGTCGATTAACAAAAAAATAACATACCAAAAGGTATTAAGGAAAACATATGTTAAACAATGGATTAACCACTAAAAAAGTAAAAATAGATACTAGCGCAGCCAATAAACATATTGGCAAAGTTTCCATAATAGCTGTTGCAGCAATCATTCTTTGGCAAGTTTTCTATACTATAGATGAAGGCCATGTTGGCATAGTAAAACGCTTTGGTGAAGCAACAACTCAGGTCAACCCTGGCTTACACACTAAAATTCCTTTTGCTGACACTATTGAAGAGTTGGAAATTCGTACCCGCAAAAATGCCGAACCGCTAAAAGCCTCAACCTTTGAACAAATGCCAGTGCAGGCTGAAGTCTCGGTAAACTGGACAGTTATTCGTGCTGAAGCATTTGAATTATACAAAGGCTACGGCGGCTTAGACCAATTTGAAAATCGTATTTTAGACCCTCGTTTACGTTCAGCAACTAAAGATGCTCTTGCTCGTTTTAAAGCTGAACAAATAGTACAAAATCGTGGCCAAGTTATTCAAAAAATTGAAGAAACGTTGCTTAATGCTATGGCTGATTTCCCAGTAAAATTAGACAGTGTACAAATTGAGAACTTGGTTTTACCAAGAAAGTACTTGCAAAGCATTGAAACCAAGCAAACAGAGAAAAACCTTGCCGCCGCAGAAAAACATCGCCTAGAGCGTCAAAAGCTTGAAGCACAACGAGAAGTAAACACTGCCGAAGCAAAACGTGACGCCGAAAAAGCACGTGCTGATGGTAGCGCCTATGCTATTGAAATAGAAGCAAAAGCTGAAGCTGAAGCGATTCGAGTTAAAGGTTTAGCAGAAGCGGAAGCTATGCTTAAAAAAGCACAGGCAATAAAGGCCAGTAAAACCTTAGTAGAATACGTTAAAGCGCAACAATGGGATGGTAAATTACCAACTACGGTCATGGGCAGTGATCAAGGTATTTTATGGAACATGAAAGAGAAATAGCGCCTTGATAAGCATAGTAACTACATTAGTAGTTATTATGCTTGATCTGAAGGTTGTAAATAGTCAAGCAACAAGTCCATCGGTTGAACTCACACCTCATAGTTGACATAACAAGATGAAAAACTTAATGCCTAGTTAAAGCGAATAGCGGAAGTTGATTTATCCTTAAGTTTCATGCAAATTGCTACACCTAGTGCCAAACGTGCACAAATAACTTTTTTTAATTTTTTCTCCTATCATGAATAGTCGGATGAGTTTAATGATTAACTCAAAAATAAAAGCTTTATTTATTCCTATACTGATTAGTTTCACTAGTTTTGCCGCGGTAGCTGAAAGTAAAAATAGCCACCTTGCACCGTTGGCTACCATCGATGAAGCTAAAATCAAACACTGGAGAATGCCTGAAATTGGTCGTAGATTCTGGGACATTCCAGTGCTGGAAAACAGCTTCATTGATGCTTCCCCAGAAGAAACAAGTGATGGTATTCCGGTCGGAGAACTTGGTGTTGACGGTGGTAATAAAGAAATAATTTTCAAACTTGCCCAAGAAATAGCCGATGGCAGACACGGCCAATTTGACAGTCTGCTTCTCCTCCATAAGGGCAAGTTGTTGTTTGAATCATACTATTTACGAGGCCGAATAGATTTGCCCCATCCGCAATCCTCAGTTACCAAGGTTTACACAGCCTTGGCACTTGGCCGTGCAATTGAGCTTGGGTATCTGAGCTTGGCTGACCTAAACAAGCCTTTGGTCTACTTTCTAAAAAATTTGGAACCGTCAAAATTTACCAAGGGAGCAGAAAAAATCACTTTGCATCAGGCGTTGACCATGACAACGGGTATTCGCATCAGTGACCAGAGTTGGGAAAAAATGAGAGAAAACCCAATTCGATTGAAAGGTCAGAAAGAAGTTCAAGCACTCCTCGAATATAGTACGCCTATAACAGCACAAACGCAGATCTTTCATTACGATATTGGGCCTCAATTAGTGATGCAAGTCATTGAAGCTGTAGTCCCAGAGACGGCCAAAGAATTTATCAAAAATGAACTGTTCGACAAAATGGGCATCACAAATTTTGATTGGCAAACTGCCGTTAGTGGGCTACCAGAATCTATTTGGAAGGCAAGCTTAATATCTCGAGATATGGTAAAAATCGGAATCCTGGCTACAAATAAAGGCAAATGGAATGGCAAGCAATTGGTTTCTGAAAGCTTTGTCACCAAAGCTATCAGTAAGATTTCTACTACTGGCGATGATGATATCTTTGGTGGTGGCAAAGATGTTTCTAATCAAGGTTACGGTTACTACTGGTGGAGCTCTGATTTAAAGTATGACAATAATAGTTATTTCAGCATATCTGCTCAGGGGGGTGGAGGGATGTACATTGTTCTTATAGAAGAGCTGGATCTAGTGGTTGTAGTAACCGCTCATAATTCACAGGACACGACTCAGCAAATGATAGCTGAACGAATTCTGCCCGCATTTGTTCAATAACATAAGAATATTTGAGTCATTTACGACTGTCTTAACCACTTAAAACATATTGAATATCACGCTCAATATGCTCTATCTTCACTTAGTTTTAGTAGGTTAAGCTTTGATCAAAGGCCCAAATTTTTTAATCGCTAATTTCAATGCTTGGGTTAGTTCAGGTAGTAGCAGTTCATGCTTCTTAAAAAGATAGTGGTAACCTTCAGTATGATAAAGCTCTACTTTTTGAAATAACCTTTCATCAAAGTCCCCTAAACTTCCCAAGTGCGCTTCATTAACAATAAGGACATAGTTAAGACGCCCTTTAGTTAGCATTGTCCCTAAAAGTCTATCACTTTTGAGGCCATATGTTACTGCTTGCCTTCTTTGCATAAAATGAGAAGACATTGAATTACCAGAAATCACACCAACGGTATGATTAGGGTTATCTAATGCAGAAAGCTGACAGTCAACATCATTATTGCAATACAGCATGAGAGTCCCCTTTGCTAGCATTACCGGCACTCGAACTAAATGGTTAAACGCCTGTTCGATTTCTTTTTCAGCGACCATCATGCCATCTAACTGACCGGCATCAACCATTTTTCTTGCTCTGGCAGGTAATATTTTATCAAATATGACCTTATAGCCTAACTGCTTATAAGCGTATGACAAGTACCTTTCCAAACGGTTAGTCAATTTATCAGAGAGCGGCACGGTAATATGCAATGTTTTTGTGTCGGATTGTGATTGCGGTTGAGCAAAGAGAGGTTTACTTACAATTGTGCATATCAAGAAGAGAAATAAACAATACCGAGAACTTAAACACTTAATCATACTGAGCTTTCACATATTCAAAATTATACTAATACTAACTACAAAAACTTATCAATAAGCTTTATCACCACAAAGCTAGCAAAAATAAGCTTATGTGCCATATTTATAACATTAAATAGCTACTTATTCAGCAAACTATTGAGTATAAATAATGCAAAATAATGAGCAAGAATTAATAAAAACTGCAATAGAGTCTCATCGTGATGAGTTTTTGAACACGGCAGCCTTAGCAATCCACCATATTATTCGAGCTGATTATACCTTTGTTGCTCTATTAGATAATCAGGCTTCATGCTATAGAACAGTTGCTTTTATCGCTAAAGGACAGGTTGCAGACAATTTCGAGTACCCTCTAGCAAATACGCCTTGTGCTGAGACTAGAAAAAATACTCTTTGCTACTACCCAGAACAAGCCCATACTCATTTTCCTATAGATCAATTGTTAGGCAACTTAAAAATAGAGGGATATCTGGCTTACCCGGTAAATTGCCCAAAAGAAAATATTGAAGCTTTACTGGTAGCTCTATATGAGCAGCCAATTGGCAATGAATCAGCACTTAAAACATCATTTACAAACTTTATACCCGTCATTACTTCCTTATTGGCTCTTTCTCATGATCTTTCACAAAAAAGCGCGCAATTACAACTTACGCAAAAGCAACTAGTTGAATCAAAAAAAATGGCTTCGCTAGGAGGCTTAATTGCCGGCATCACCCATGAAGTGAACACACCATTAGGGATTGCCATCACTACCCACAGTATTATTGCTGACGAGCATAAACAGCTCAGTACTAAAATGGCTAATCAGCAACTATCTATGAAAGACATGAATCAATATCTGAAAGCGGTAAACAATGCTATAACCATGCAGGGAGAAAACTTAACACGAGCTAAAAAACTCATTGAGAACTTTAAGAAAACCGCTGTAGATCAGCATCGATTAGATATTGAAGAAATCAATATCAAAGACTACTACCAAAAAGTTATTTCTACGTTAACTTCTATATTGAAGACCAAAAAAACCAATATTAGCCTGAGTGGTGAAGAGAATATAATTATCTCTACTTATCCTGGAGTTCATGCCCAAATTATTACTAACTTAATTACCAATAGTGTTCGGCATGGTTTTATAGACAATGACGATAATCAAATTCAAATTGATATTCAGCAATCAAGCGATCAAGTCGTGACTGTGCAATATCAAGATAATGGTATTGGTTTATCCGATGAAGCAAAGACACATGTTTTTGAGCCCTTTTTTACCACAGCAAAAGATCAAGGGGGAATAGGTCTAGGTATGTCGATTGTTCATGATTTAATAACAGAAAAGCTTAACGGGAAAATAACCCTTGAAACGTCAGCAACAGGCGCTAAATTTGTCTATTGTTTTCACTCGCTTTCTGACAATTAGCGCAACGGCTTCATTCCATTTTATTCTAAAAGCACATTTAATATGACAATCAAATATATAAACTGCCATTTTACTGCAGTAACTATATATAGTGCTCTTTAGAAACTTATACACACTATATAGTGTTTGTTTTCTGTACCCTCAACAATAAATGTGATCTAGATCAACTTATCGACATCAACAAATACTATATATTGTGTAAATCAAGATTAATAACACTATATATAGGTTTGCTCATGGCTTTTAACTGTTTGACGCCATCTATCGTATTTCAAGAGGTTCCCGATGAAATCAGCTTATGCTTTAGCATTACTGGCTGTCAGATTGGTTGTAAAGGTTGCCACAGCACTGAGTTATGGAATGAAAACTATGGCATGTCGCTTACCAATAAAAACTTTATCAACTGGCTTAATAAATATAAAAGTTTAATCAGCTGTGTGGTGTTTTTTGGTGGTGAATGGCAGCCTAGTGAACTGATTGAAAAACTCATTATTGCCAAAAACTTCGGTCTGAAAACCTGCCTCTATTCAGGCGAAAAATATATAGATATTAATATTAGTCAACACCTTAACTTCTTAAAAACAGGTGCTTGGCAACAAGAATTAGGTGGATTAGAAAGCCCAAATACTAATCAAGTTTATCGCAATTTAAGTACCGGTGAAAAACTTAACCATTTATTCATCAATAAAAATAACAATCTCGACTCTCAGCAAACAACCCAAGGAGCAAGCAATGTTGCGGCTTAATGAAGAACAAATTAATAATAAAAAAGACTTTATCAAACAATACTTTTCAGCAAAAAATGCCGCCGATGGCTCGAAAGTAGATGCTAATGCCAATGTTAGCCACAAAAACATAGCAACGTTAGAAGCTGAGTTACTTAAAGATTGTTTTGTACAAATTAATCGTGCACTAGTTCAAGACAAAATCAGAGAAACCTTTGATGATGATTTAGCTAAAGAATACTTAAGACAAATTGAAGATCATGAAATTTATGTTCACGATGAAACAAGCTTAAAGCCTTATTGCACGTCTATTAGCATGTATCCATTTTTACTTGATGGCTTAACTAAGCTAGGTGGTGAATCTAAAGCACCTAAACATTTAGAGTCTTTTTGTGGCTCATTTGTAAACCTTATTTTTGCAATTTCCGCACAATTTGCAGGTGCAGTTGCTACGGTAGAGTTTCTTACCTATTTTGATTATTTTGCCCGCCTTGAATATGGCAATGATTATTTAAACACCAATAAATTTGAAATTGAAAATCACTTACAACATGTTGTTTATGCCATCAACCAGCCTGCGGCAGCACGTGGTTATCAAAGTGTTTTTTGGAATATTTCTCTGTTTGACCAGCACTATTTCGATTCTATGTTTGGTGAATTTGTTTTCCCTGACTTTAGCAAGCCAAACTGGCAAACAGTTGATACCCTTCAACAATTTTTCTTAACTTGGTTAAATGATGAACGTGAAAAGTCTGTGCTAACCTTCCCTGTTGTGACAGCAGCAATGTTAACGGAAAATGGCCAATGTAAAGACCAACAATTTGCACGACAACTTGCAGAAGAAAAAGCTAATGGTAATTCATTCTTCATTTACCTGTCTGATAGTGCCGACTCTCTTGCTTCTTGCTGTCGTTTGCGAAATGAAATTTCCGATAATACCTTTTCATACACCTTAGGTGCAGGCGGCGTTGCCACAGGCTCTATTAATGTCATTACGCTTAATATGAACCGTTTAATACAAGATGGCCGTGATTTAAAAACTGAAATTGAAAAAATTCAAAAATACCAAGTTGCTTACCGCAAATTAATGGAAGATTATAAATCTCAAGGCGCACTGTCGGTTTATGATGCTGGCTTTATCTCTCTTGATAAGCAATTTTTAACCATAGGCATTAATGGCATGGTTGAGGCGGCAGAGTTTAAAGGCATTACTGTCAGCAATAATGATGACTATAAAGACTTTGTTAGTGAGCAATTGAAAGTCATTTATCAAGCCAACCAAGCAGCGAAAAAAGAATACGGTTATATGTTTAATACCGAATTTGTACCTGCTGAAAACCTGGGTGTGAAAAATTCAAAATGGGATAGAAAAGATGGCTATGTTGTTAACCGTGAATGCTACAACTCTTACTTTTATATAGTAGAAAATGATGAAGCTAATCACATTGATAAGTTTGTCATGCACGGTAAAGAAATGACCCAATATCTCGATGGCGGCTCAGCATTACACCTAAATTTAGATGAAGCACTTTCAGCCGATGCCTACGTAAAACTCTTTAATGTTGCCGCGGCAACTGGCTGTAATTACTTTTGCATCAACGTAAAAATTACCATTTGCAACCACTGTGAAAATATCGATAAGCGCACGCTTGAGCAATGTCCTAGCTGTGGTAGCCAAGACATTGACCATGGCACACGCGTTATAGGTTACTTAAAACGTGTAACTGCCTTTAGCCAAGGCAGACAAAAAGAACACGCTTTAAGGCACTATCATAAAGAAAATCATCACGCGGCTTAAACCGCCTGGAGTGACTAAAAAGATTATTTACTAATAAGTATGGTGATTTGATTCGCCATACTTTTTTCATCTAAACGGCCATAACGCATGATAAAGTCTTCTTTACCATCATTATTGATATCATGGTGTTGAAATAAAGCGCCATTTTTCGGCAATAGTAATTTGTGCTTACTCGCCTTTCGACTAAAAACTCTTGAGCTTTTTTGCCCTAAATAAATTTTTAAACGCTTTTTACCCGACGATAAAATTAAATCTTGTAAAGCATCACCATTTACATCGGTTAATAACACAATAGGCTCACCACTTTGGCCTGACGTTAAGCTAAAACTTAATTCTACCTCTTTATGAATTAAAGCATCTTCGTCAAAAACCTCATTGTCAGTTAGCGCAAATATTTGTACATTTTGATCGATACCACCTGACATCAACGCACCAATAATATTGCCAACACTTAACTCAAACGAAGAAATAAGTACTTCAAATTTGCCATCATTATTTACATCAACAATTTTCAAACCTGTTGATGTGCCGTCCGCCTGAATAGTTGTACTCGCTTCTTCAGGGTATTCGAGTAGACCTTGCTCATTCACGAAGCCAAAATAAAATTCATGGATGTTTACTCTGTCTAGTACACCTGAACTTTGGGTAAAACGAACGATAATATCGGTTAAGCCATCACCATTGATATCTTGTACTCTTTCAACGGAGCGATGAACTAAATTACTCTGATCTGGGCTTTCGCCGTCAGCGCCGCGTATTTGCCACCAGTTTTTCCCTTTAATACTTTCTGCTAATGCCACTGACTGTAATTCTGTTGAAAAATTACCTTGCTCAGTCTGAGAAAAGTAATTTACTTTACCTGTTGAAATCCAAGCAATATCTTGGCGTTTATCTAAATTAAAATCGGCGAAAAATAAAGTCGCCGGTTTGAAAGTAACACTGCTTCTAATCAATTCAGCCTGAGCGCTAATAGGCAGAGTTTGAAAGGACAAACCTTGAGCATCTTGGCGGGCTAACCATACATTCATTTTTTCAAAGTCGGACAAAACAATATCATCAAGGCCATCTTTATTAATGTCTTGAATAAAGTCTTTTTCGATAATAAAACTCGATTCATTGACTAAAAATATCGAATTAACCGCTTGCTTGTGCTCAAGGTACAAACCAGTTTTATCACTGTTTTCTTCACTTTCACTATGCTCATCTTGGCTATTTTCTTGAACCTTGCCCTGAGTCTTGGCGTTATACGCTAAGGAAACCACTTCGTTTTTTGCTAATAAATATAGCCCTTGCCCATTCTCACTAATATCATAGGCGAAATATTTTTTATCTAATGGCAACTTATCTAACAACTCATAATCATTAGCTTGTTCGTTAAAAACATAGGCCGCCAACCAAACTTGCTGCTCTTTATCTTCACCAATCACAATCAACTCGTCTGAGGGATCTTGCTCAGAATGAACAAGCTCGACAGCCATGACGGGTAAACTTACCTTAAAGTCACTGGTAATTTGATAACGATGAAAAGAAGGTTTTACTCCGACTAATTTACTCGAATTTGCAAAGCAAGATGTCGTAAATAGCAAAGTTAAAACAAAAATAAAACTCGATAAAAATCGATAATACATAACAGTCCTTTTGGAGGTTTTATTAAAAAAGTAAAGGTGATTTATTTAGCCACAACTTTATAAGCACAGCGCCTAGCCCCTGCAATAATGTGCTCTTCCCTAGTAACTTGCGCGACATCACTTAATAAGTGTTGAAAAAGCTGCAATTCACTTCGACAAAAGTTTTGGCATTTAGTTGCAGCCGCACAAATAGGGCAGTGATTTTCTAATAGCCAGAAAGCATTTTCTTCCTTAACAATGGTTGCCATATAGCCTTCATTATTTCTCAATGTCGCTAACATACTTAATTTTGCTTCAACACCAAATTGATCAGCCAATGCTAAACGGTAAGCTCGCATTGAAGATGCTTCTCTATCTTCAATCAACTTTTCCAAACCATCTTCGCCAAAAACAGCGATAACTGAATCTATTAACTGAACGGTTAACTCATCATGACGATCAGCAAAGTGCTCGTTACTTTGCTTAGTTAAAGACCAATAGCGCGTAGGTCTACCTCTAGACGCTTTTACATCTTCAAAATCAACATCGCCAGATTCCTCCAATGCCAACATATGCTGGCGAATCCCCATGGTAGTCAATGCTAATTCCTGTGCCAGCACCTTTGCTGTTAGTGGTCCCTGAGTTTTTAACAGTTCTATAATTTTATCGTGGGTTTTCATAGGGTCTTCTCAACAAAACTAATTGATTTATTAGGACTATTATCTATTAAAAACAGGTTAAATAAACTTTTTAATTTATTTTATTTGTAACAAGGCATTGACAAAAATATGTAAACCATTTACTTTACATAATAATTAATAAATATTTTTATTTACATAAAGGGAGACCCTATGAATTTACTTATTATTAGTAGCAGCCAAAGAAAAAAATCTCAAAGTAGCAAAGTGGCTCAATACCTAGCAGAGACCATTGCAGGTCATGAAAAAATTAACCACATAGAATTATGCCAATATGAATTGCCGCTATGGGATGGCGAACAAAGCAGTAAAGCCGCTACAACAAGTGACTGGCATATGATCAGTCAAAACTTACGCACCGCTGATGCCTTAATTGTTATTACCCCAGAATGGAGTGGTATGGCTTCGCCATTATTAAAAAACGTCTTATTAATGTGCTCTAGTCTAGATACAGCACACAAACCAGTACTAATGGTGTCTATTTCTAGTGGTATTAGTGGTGCATACCCTATTGCAGAACTAAGGATGAATGCTTTTAAAAATAACAAGTTAGTGGCAATTCCTGATCACTTAATCATCAGAAACGTTACTGAAGTATTAAATAGTCAATCTGGGGGAACAATAGCCTTGAGTGAGCAGGATACTAACATTCGTCATCGCATTAATTACAGCCTGCATACTTTGCATAAATATAGTCAAGCACTAGCAAGTCTTCGGAATGAATTAACTAACAATCCCTTTGAAAATGAAGAGAAATATTCTTATGGCATGTAGTACTAATGACTATAAAGCCCTTAACACAGGAGAGTAAAATGATTACTTTAGAGCACGTAAATTTAGTAGTTAGCGATATTGAAAAAACCTTAGCCTTTTACCAAGCAGCTTTTCCACATTGGCAAGTACGCGGTGGTGGCGAAGGAAAATGGTATGGTAAACCTAGAAACTGGGTGCATTTTGGTGATGACTATCAATACCTTGCTTTTAATGATGACGGCGTTGGTGAAAATAGAGATTTAACCGGTCATCAAATTGGTTTAGCGCATTTCGCCTTTACTACAAATGATATGGTTGGTGTTATTGAACGTCTAGCACAAGCAGGCTTTGCCATTGACAAAGAAGGTGCTGAAGATGAATACCGCAGCAATGTGTATTTTATTGATCCCAATGGCTATGAAGTGGAATTTGTGCAATACCATAGTGATATTCCAGCTCAGAGAAACACTTATCAATAAATTCAAGCCATGGAACAATGATATAAGCATAGTGACCTTGCACCATACAGCTGATAAGATCTTTAGTAAATTTATAGGGTAATTTTCCCTCTGCGATTATTCTGGGTCTTATATGCGTCACTATCATTGGCTACTGCTGCTTTTCTTTTTTTCAGGGTGTGCCACCTTGGGCAAAATTGAATATGATAAATATTACGGTGTAACTAATGTTGAAAATCGTTTTACTGCTAAGAAAATTTCTCAACAGCAAAGCGAGCATTTTACGCAGCAAATAAAGCCGATTATTGAAAACAGGTGTGTTGTTTGTCACGGTTGCTATGATGCCCCATGCCAATTAAAGCTTGAAAATACCGCAGGTTTAGAGCGCGGCGCAAATAAAGAACGTGTTTATAATGGTGAACGCTTACTTACAGCAAAAAACAACGCCAGCCTGAGCACTTTACCAATTTTAACTAAGAATGAATTACAAGGGTTTCGTGAAAATGGCTTTTTTCCTGTCGTTAATGAACGCCAGCAAAGTAATATTGCCAATAAAAATGCAGGCTTAATGTACCAAATGCTGCAACTTAAAAAACAGCACCCTTTACCTGATGCTCCACTACTGGATGACAGCTTCGATATCACGCTAGATCGAGAGCAACAGTGCCCAACTATAGAAGAATTTGATCAATACCAAGCTGACTTTCCCCTTGCAGGTATGCCATACGCACTACCCAATTTAAGCAATGAACACTATACAACATTGACTAACTGGCTTGAAAACGGTGCACTTATACCTAAAGCGTCACCAGTAAACCAACAAGAACTTGATATTATCGAACAATGGGAGACTTGGTTAAATAATGACACTAAAAAACAGCAATTAGTTTCCCGTTATTTATACGAACATTTATATCTAGCAAACCTCTATTTTTCTCAGGCTAGTGGTCGCTACTTTAAGTTAGTGCGTTCTACCACACCACCAGGTGAATCCAGCAAAATTATTAACAGTCGTAGACCATTTGATGATCCATTTGCTAACCAAAAAAATAGCAAATCAACCTCACGTGTTTACTATCGACTATTAAAAAATAACGATACCATCATTGCCAAAAGGCATATGCCCTACCGCTTTGACCTAGCAAAGCTAGCGTATTTAAATGAGTTATTTATTGAGCTCGATTATGAGGTAACAGAGTTACCAAATTACCAGTTAAAAACCGCTGCAAACCCTTTTATCACTTTTAAAGCAATACCTGCAAAATCCCGCTATCGTTTTCTACTAGAACAAGCTCAATTCTCTATTATGAACTTTATTAAAGGGCCCGTTTGTCGAGGGCAGGTGGCATTAAATGTGATTGATGATCACTTCTGGGTATTTTTTGCAGATCCTGACTATATTGAAAAATTTCACAGTGACGGTTTTATTGATGACAACAGCGATTTGCTCCAACTTCCTGCTAGCACCAGCGATAAGCCCTTATCACTACTTTATTGGCTTTCTTACGCCAAGCGTGAGAAGGAATATTTACAGAATAAGCTCAACTTCATCAGCAATAGTAGTTTCAGCCAAGCTGACTTAAGTCTAGAGCTAATATGGTCTGGCGATGGCAACCCCAATGCCACATTAACAGTATTCCGCCATTTCGACAGTGCTTCTGTGCTGCAAGGCTTTATCGGTGAAACGCCAAAAACAGCCTGGTTTATTAGTTATCCACTACTTGAACGTATTCATTACCTTTTAGTCGCTGGCTTTGATGTTTATGGCAATGTTAGCCATCAATTAAACACACGCTTATATATGGATTTCCTGCGTATGGAAGCAGAAAGTAATTTCATTACTCTACTGCCGAAAAAAGATCGTCGTAACATTCATGAATATTGGTACAGAGACACCAGCGACACCATTAAAGACTATATTTTCTCAGATGACTTTGTTCAGCTACCAGAAACGAATATTAACTATAATACTGACAATCATCAGCAGGAATTATTGCAGTTAGTCGCGCAACATACTGATAATAGCAAGGTCAACAAGTTCAATTTAAGTCAGCATTTAAATAGTAATAGCGCTCTGCAATTACAAAGCTTGAATAATAAAACAGGTAACAGTGTTTCCCTGCTACCACAAGTTAGTTATTTAATGGTTTCAGGGGAACAAGGTGATTCCGTTTACACCTTAATTAACAATAGCGCTCACAGTAATGTTGCTCATTTATTTGCAGAAAACAAACGTCGCCTTCCAGAAGAAGATAACCTCACAGTGGTTGCAGGCATTGTTGGTACCTACCCTAATGCATTTTTTAAAGCAACAGAAAGCCAAGTGGGAGATTTTGTTAAAGCTATAGAGCTGTTAGCCACGGAACAAGATTATCAAACACTTAGGAACAAATATGGCATTCGCAGAACCGACAAAATTTTCTGGCAGTATGCTGATAAACTCCATCTTTGGTATCGAGAAAGTCAACCGAACTCATCGGGTTTGCTCGACTTCAATAGATTAGAAAACAGATAATTTAGCAACTTCTAGCAAAAAACTGATCTTGATCAAATACCCGAGTAAAACGCTCAGGTATTATAATTCCAACTTAATGTTGTTATTTTATTGGAGCAAACTATGGGCTGTTGTGGCGGTTGTGGTGGCGAAGGTCACGAAGAAAAGAAAGAGCAAGAACAAGCAGTAGAGCAAAATTCAGAGAAAAAATCTGAAGAAAAAGAAGCTTAATTGTAAATCTTGAAGCATTTTTAAAGGCAGTATAGCGAAAGCTATACTGCCTTTTTTGTTATAACTTTATTGCGCTTTTGCTTTAACAAAGCCTTTTAACAGTGAAAATTGTGCTAAATAATAAGTGATCATAATAAAAAAGTGGCTCTGTTCAATGGGCATATAAAATTTATCAATACCTATAAGTGAATCAGATAAAACAAAGCTGATACCACCAATGATTAACCAGTTATTGGCCTTATTACTTAGCACCGTTGCTAGTGCCATAATGAGTAATATCGTCATATATGCAATAACAGGAACAAGCATTTCACCTAAACCATCAACCAAGGCTAACAGCATCACAAAGCCATAGACCAAGTAAATAAACAAAACCATGAGGTAATTAACTTGCGCTAATTTTTTAAACTGTGGCTTTAAGCTGGCTAAGTAAAATAAATGCGCAATGAAAAACGCCCCTAATCCAAAAAGAAACCAGCCATCGCGGTTAAAATCTAGAATAAAGTCACCGCAAGCTGAAGCGATTAGCCCGATAATAAAATATCTGTTTTCATGGCTAAAACCTAAACTTTGTATTGCTACCCCAATAAGTAACAACATAGGTAATAATTTTACTGCCCAGCTAAAAGGATATGGCGTAGCTAAGGTAGATAGCACAAAAGCTGTCGCAAGAACAACAAACAACATTGATGTTTTTTGAATAACAAAATTATTACTTTTCAAGAGATTACCATCCATATTTTTATAGTTATTTTTCAACAATCATACATGGCAATGTAGTGAAGGCAAATATGTTTTCGCAAAAATGATTGCTAATAGTTAAAAAGCTAAGGTAGAATCTTAGCGCGTTTTGCTAAGACTTTAGCAACGTAAACTTGTCGGAGTGCCAAAGGCTGAGATCGCATAAGCGGGATCCGTATAACCTGATCAGATTAACATCTGCGTAGGAAACAAGAGAGAGTTACAGCAATTTACTACCTAAAATCCACAGGTAAATTCTCTTCGCCAATAGCTCCGCCTGTTTTTTAAATAAACTTTAAAAGCAAGGTGTGAACATGATTAGTACAGACAGCAAAAAACAAACTCGACGCGAAAAACGTGTCGCCGCAGAAGCATTCTTAAAAAATGTTTCCGATCAATCCTTTCCAAATTCTAAAAAAGTATATGTACAAGGCGTTATCCATGATATTCAAGTGGGCATGCGCGAAATAACTCTATCAGACACGCTTGTTGGCGGTAATGAAGATAATCCTATTTACGAAAAAAACGAGCCACTTAATGTATACGATACTTCGGGTTTTTATACCGATGATAATATTGAAATTGACGTACATAAAGGTTTACCTCGCTTACGAGAAAGCTGGATTGATGCTCGTGGTGATGTTGAATTATTACAGTCAAACAGCTCGGTTTACGCCCAACAGCGACTTGCCGATGATGGCATAGACCATATACGCTTTGAGCATTTACCCAAAATGCGCATTGCCAAAAAAGGTAAAAATGTTACCCAAATGCATTACGCCAAACAGGGCATAATTACTCCTGAAATGGAATATATTGCTATTCGTGAAAATTTAAAGCGTGAGCAAGTAAAAGACGAAATATTACAACAACAGCATCAGGGTCAATCTTTTGGTGCTAGTATCCCCGAGCAAATTACCCCAGAATTTGTCCGTGATGAAGTAGCACGTGGTCGCGCAATTATTCCTGCTAATATCAATCATCCTGAAAGTGAGCCTATGATTATTGGCCGCAACTTTTTGATTAAGGTTAATGCCAACATAGGTAACTCCGCAGTAACCTCAAGTATTGAAGAAGAAGTGGAAAAACTCGTGTGGTCAGCTAAGTGGGGGGCAGATACCGTTATGGATTTATCTACTGGTCGTAATATTCATGAAACCCGTGAATGGATTATACGTAATTCCCCCGTACCCATTGGCACAGTTCCTATTTATCAAGCTCTAGAAAAAGTAAATGGCATCGCTGAAGATCTTACTTGGGAAATTTTCCGTGATACCTTGATTGAGCAAGCAGAGCAAGGCGTGGATTATTTTACCATCCATGCTGGCGTATTATTACGTTATGTCCCTATGACAGCCAAGCGGGTCACAGGCATTGTTTCTCGTGGTGGTTCAATTATGGCTAAATGGTGTTTAGCTCATCATAAAGAAAACTTCCTCTATACGCACTTTGAAGACATATGTGAGATTTTAAAAGCCTATGATGTTTCATTCTCACTCGGTGACGGCTTGCGTCCAGGTTCAGTGGCAGATGCTAATGATGAAGCACAGTTTGCTGAATTACACACCTTAGGAGAATTAACCAAAATTGCTTGGCAGCATGATGTGCAAGTTATTATTGAAGGGCCTGGTCATGTACCATTGCATATGATCAAAGCCAATATGGAAGAGCAGCTTGAGCATTGCGGCGAAGCCCCTTTTTATACCTTAGGACCATTAACCACAGACATTGCGCCAGGCTATGATCATATTACCTCAGGTATAGGTGCAGCTAATATAGGCTGGTACGGCTGTGCTATGCTGTGTTATGTAACCCCAAAAGAGCATTTAGGTTTACCCAATAAAGAAGACGTAAAAGAAGGCTTGATCACCTATAAAATTGCCGCACACGCAGGTGACCTAGCAAAAGGGCATCCAGGGGCGCAAATTCGTGATAATGCCATGAGTAAAGCTCGTTTTGAATTTCGTTGGTACGATCAATTCAATATTGGTCTAGACCCAGAAAGAGCCAGAGCCTATCACGATGAAACATTGCCGCAAGAATCGGGAAAAGTAGCGCATTTTTGCTCTATGTGTGGCCCAAAGTTCTGTTCAATGAAAATATCTCAAGAAGTACGAGATTACGCATCAGAATTAGAAAGTAACGAGATAAAAATTCAATTAGTTGATGAAACAATAACCCTTAACTCTGAAAAAGATCGTGAGCAAGCAATGCAGGCTAAATCAGCGGAGTTTAAGGCAACGGGTAGCAAAATTTATCACAGTGCTCAATAGGTAAAATTCCATGAATATTGCCATTATAGGGGCCGGTTTGATGGGGCGTTTACTCGCTTTATCTTTGCATAGGCAGCATCATCAAATCACCCTGTTTGATAAAGATAATAAACTCGCTCACAGTAGCGCAGCATACGCTGCTGCGGGCTTGCTTACACCGTTAGGTGAATCCTTGCATTGCCCCGCTAATATTGTCGCCATGGGTTTTGAGTCATTAACACTCTGGCCGAATATATTAAAAAGCCTAGACGAGCATACCTTTTTTCAACAAACAGGTGCCATTATGGTGAGTCACGAGCAAGATAAAGGTGATTACCTACGCTTTACTCGCCATATGCAAAATAACTATGCTAATCACCCGTGCCAACACTTAGATCGAATAGGCTTAGCGGCACTTGAGCCAGAACTGGGTAGAAGTTTTAATCAAGGTTTATATTTACCCGAAGAAGGCCAATTAGGTAATCGACGTTTGTTGGTTGCTCTGCGCAAACAACTTGAGCAAGAGCTTATCAATAACAAGACGGTTAATTGGCTCAGTGAATGTTTAGTAACCAAGATAACAGAACGAAATAACCAATCGTTAGTAAGCTATCAAGATAGAACAGGCCAACACCAGCAAGACTTTGAGCTAGTTATTGATTGTCGCGGCATAGGCGCGTCTACTAAGCATAGTCATAACGAGTGTCAGCCACTCAGGGATTTACGTTCTGTACGCGGTGAATTGTTTCAGCTGTTTGCTCCTAACGTGCACTTATCACGACCCATTCGTTTAATGCACCCTAGATATCAACTTTATATTGCCCCTAAACAAAAGGGGTTTTATGTGGTTGGCGCAACAGAAATTGAAAGTGATGATCAATCGAATATGACAGTTCGCTCTGCCATGGAATTACTCAGCGCAGCCTATAGTGTTCATCCCGGCTTTGCCGAGGCCACTATTCGTCAACATGTCAGCCAGTGTCGACCTGCTTTTAGTAATAATCAGCCACAAATAACGGTTCACAACTCGCTTATTCAAATCAATGGCTTATTTAGGCATGGCTTTTTAATTGCGCCTGTCATCGTGGAGCAAGTACTCGCTTTAGCAGAGAGTTTTGCTCAACAAAAAGCACCTTCTCTGCCTTATCAACACATGATGGCAATAAATTTTAACCAGCCAACTTACTCACTTTTTCAAACCAAAGAGGCTCTATCATGAATATTCATATTAACGGTAAAGCATATGCTTTAGCCCATGAAAATCACATCAGTGTAACCTCAGCATTAGCGCTTTATTTTATTGAACCACAACAAAGCACTTTTGCTGTCGCACTCAACGGCAACTTTGTTGCCAAAGAAGACTATGGTCACACCATGGTAACAAATGGCGATAGCCTCGATGTGTTATTGCCTATTCAAGGGGGTTAATTGATGTCTTTATCTATTTACGGCCAAAACCTTAACAACCGTTTGCTTATTGGTAGCGCTTTATACCCTTCTCCTCAAGTAATGAAAGAAGCCATACTCGCCAGCGGCTCACAAGTAGTGACTCTGTCATTAAAAAGGCAAAATCCTGCCCAGCAAGCAGGACAACAAATTTGGCAATATTTACAAGAAATAGTGCAACAAGTTGATGGGCATCTTTTGCCTAATACCGCTGGCTGCAAAACGGCAAAAGAAGCTGTAACTCTGGCAAAAATGAGTCGTGAAATTTTTAACACTAACTGGTTAAAGCTGGAAGTGATTGGCGATGACTACAACTTGCAACCCGATCCTATTGAGTTACTCAATGCCACTGAGATGTTAATTAAAGATGGCTTTAAAGTGCTGCCTTACTGCACTGACGACTTAGTGCTTTGCCAGCGATTATATGATTTGGGTTGTGAAGTGATCATGCCTTGGGCTTCGCCAATAGGCACAGGGAAAGGCTTGATGAATCCCTACAATTTAGAAACCATACGCTTGCGCCTTCCGCAAGCGACACTCATTCTAGATGCCGGAATTGGTAAACCTTCCGATGCTTGTTTAGCCATGGAAATGGGCTTTGATGGCATACTACTTAATAGTGCCGTTGCTTTAGCTAACAATCCTGTGCTTATGGCCAAGGCCTTTAATCAAGCCTTACAGGCCGGAGAGCAAGGCTATGTTGCTGGCGTGATGGAGCAACGACAAACCGCCCATCCAAGTACCCCAACCCTAGATACGCCTTTTTGGCATCAAGCTACCTAACAATGAGCAAGCGAGTGAATAAAGTTAATGATCAAGGTGATAAGCAAATGAGTAAAACAAAGCCCATTATCTGGACAATATCAGGCAGTGATTGTTCAGGTGGCGCGGGCATAGCCGCAGATATAAAAACTGCTCACGGGCTTGGTGTAGAAATTTGCCATCTTATTACAGCCAATACTGTGCAAAACTCAGCAACACTCACCGCTGTTAACCCTGTTCCCGTTGAATTATTACAGCAACAGTTTGAAATATTACTTACTGACAAAACACCTGAAGTGATCAAAATGGGTTTAATTGCGTCTGTAGCACAGGTGCAATGGCTAGTCCTGACCATCTCACAATTAAAACTCATTAACCCCAATTTAATTATTGTTTATGATCCTGTCGGTCAAGCGAGTGTCGGCGGTAACTTACATACCCTCAACCTTGAACAACTCACCCCCCTGTTTTGCTGTATTGATATTGTCACGCCAAATTTGATGGAAGCTAAAACGCTTGCGAACTTAACTAAAGACAGCGACTTAGCTGTACTAGCAGCTAAAATTCATCATGATTTTGATATCAACTCAGTGATCATTAAAGGTGGTCATCAGACTTACAAACATGAAAATAGTAATGAGTGCATAGATTACTGCCGACATCAGCTAAACCAAATAAGGCAAGATAATCAAGATAAAGAAATCAGTACTATCAACTATCAACTCAGCTCGCCCCGCTTAGCAACAAACTATAGCCACGGCGGTGGTTGCAGTTTTGCCACTGCTATCTCTTCATTTTTAGCACAAGGTTATTTGGTGCGTGATGCCTTTACTTTAGCCAAAGCTTTTATAAACCAAGGTTTGGCAGCAAGCGCTGCGGTAAGCGCAACACAACAGCACCAATATTATGGTGCTTTTGAGCAAGGTGGTTGGCCGACAAAAGTCAAATATTTTCCAAGTATTATTGATGATGGTCACCAAGCGAGTCAACTCAAAGCATTTCCTTCTCTAACCCTTGAAGATAAAAAGCTTGGCCTTTATCCCGTTATTAATTCGCTTTATTGGTTAAAGCGTTTGCTGCCACTAGGGCTTGAGATTATTCAACTTAGAATAAAAAACTTGCCCGAACCTGAAGTTGAACAGCTAATCATTGCAGCAATTAATTTAGCCAAAGATTACAACACGCGCTTATTTATTAATGATTATTGGCAACTTGCTATTAAGCATGGCGCTTATGGGGTTCACATTGGTCAGGAAGATTTAGTTGATGCTAATTTAGTAAAAATTCAACAAGCAGGGTTACGTTTAGGCATAAGTACCCATGGCTGTTATGAGTTTTTATTAGCGAAACAGTTACAACCTTCTTATTTAGCTGTTGGCGCTATTTTTCCTACTAAAACCAAAGATATGACAGGGCAAATACAGGGCATTGATAACTTAACCCAGCTATTGCTTCTTAACTCACAAACTCAAGCCACAAAGTTAGCTAAAGATAACAATACAGCAATACCCGTGGTGGCAATTGGCGGCATTAGTCTAAACCGAGCACCACAGGTATTAGCAACTGGCGTTGACAGTATTGCCGTAGTGACAGCCATCACAGAAGCAGAGCAACCTGAGCTTGTTGTAGAACAGCTTAAGCAGTTAGTTAACGCTACTGACCTAAGGTGATTTTTGCTTGCCACTCAAGCCAGTCGCTATCTGGGTCTTGGTGTAGAGTAAAATTCATTAGCGGCTCTTGAGTAGCTAATGCTTCTTCTTCAGACACGTTCTCAGGTGTCGCAAAGGCGATACCACCAGCAATCAAGGTTTCGATAGATTCGGACTCTATATTCACCCCAGAAAAAATACTCGCTTCAATATTAATACCGCTAGTATTCCAGAACTTACTGCCGCGATTAACTAATGGCGCGTATCGCTTAGCAATATTGATAAAAATGTCTACGGTATCTGCGGTTTTAGATAAATCAAAACCTATCACTTCCCCTACTTTTACTTGGCGGTATAACACTGGGTTACCAATGCGAACAGAGCCAAGTCGCTGGGTCGTTAATTTTACATTCAACCCGTGAGGTAGTTGCTTTATTGTAGGTGCTAATTCAAGTGCTTCAAATTCTAATTTTTGTTCGCTATTTTTATTAACACTAGGCTGCATCGCAATGAATGCGCCATCAATAAGTGATGCGATATTTTTTGCGCCCACTAAGCCAATTTCTGGCTCTACCAACCAAAACTGACTGCCTTGCTTGGCATATTTCGCTCCTAAGTCATTGAGTAAAATCATGGCGGTCACACCAATTTTACCTTCATCAAAAACTAGTCGAGAAACCTTGCCTATTTCCTGCTCTTGATAAAAAAGCTTTGTGTTTACTTTTAAGCCTGAAAAATCAGTAAAATGAATACTCATTGCCAAACCAGCATTTTGCGCTTGTTCGAAATGTTCAAATAATTGGAAGCTTGCTTGCTCTTTAACTTCTGCCACAGTTTGTGACATGGTGTCAGGGTTATAAAAACTAATACCACCGCGCAAAATTGCATCCACTGATTCAGTTTTCACCACAAAATCACTAATGCCTCCAGCAAGAGTAATCCCACCAGCATTATAAAAGCGTGTATTCGCTTTAATTAAATCTTGATGATCTTCATCAATAGTAATATTAAGGCGAATTTCATCTGAGATCTTATTTAGCTCAACATTATCTACCTGACCGACAACAATACCTCGGTAACTGATTGAGCTGCCCGAACTTGCCACACTGGCATGTTTGCTAACTAAACTTAACTGTAACCCTGTAGCACTAGTTGGTTTAGCTGGTGCTTGCGCCAATAAAGGAAATGATGCTTTCTCAGCGCCTTGTCCAATATCAAAAGTAATATAGTCACCGCCAAATAGTGCGTCGGTGTCGGTTGCCCCTGACAAACTTAACTGAGCTTGGGCTAACCAAAATTTCGTGCCTTCACGCAAGATATGTTGATATTGAGGTAGTATGCCAACATGAGTTACTTGCCTTGAGCCTTGTTTTTCAACGCGATGAACAGCACCTATTTCTTCACCTCGATATATCACTCGCGTATTTTTCTTTATTGCTTTTTCTACACTAGTTAACAAAGTAAAACTCACCCGCTGTTGAGCTAAGGCTTGATTGGCAAATAAATTGAAATTATCACCGTTAACCACTGCATTTTCAGCGCTTTCATTATCAATATTCTCAAAAGAAATTCCTCCCGTGAGAATGCTTTGCAATGATTGAGCTTTAATATCTACACCTTGCAAACTTGCCTTAATACTTACACCAGAATTATTATAAAAATGACTATTCTTGGTTACATAGTGTTGATACTCAGGCTGGATATGAATATGAATCAAATGCTCACCAGCATTTACGGTTTCTATCGCTTGTACGTTACCAACACTTTGCTCTTTATAGAAAATAAGACTGCCAATTTGCAATGAATGGCGATCATTACTTTGCAAGACTAGATGTAAACCTGGCTCAGTATATTTATAAGGGGGCTTACTATTAAAAACATTAAATTTATTGGTGGGTTCACCTTGCAATGAAGGGCGAATACTAATGTGAGTGCCTGTTAGTAAGGTTTTCGCATTAGAAATACCGGTAAGGTCAATATGAGGTGACACCAAATAAAATTGTGACTGCTCAGTTAAGTAAGGAACAACCCTTGGATTTACTTTCGCTTTGGCTATAATTTTACGTTCTTTAGGATCAATCTTAGCAATAGACTCAATAGTACCTATGGTTAAGCCTTGATATAAAATAGCGGCGTTGTTATCTATACCAGAGTTCCAATCAAATGTTAGCTCAATTTCATGGCCCATTTCTGCTGATTGAAAGTCAGCATGTAATGGAAATACTCGACCATTTTTAGCGGGCGCTAGTTTTTCTTGATAACTCAAAGTATCAACGGCAATACCACCAGCAATCATCGAAGCTAGCGAGTCGGTATTAACTTTAATACCTGAGGCTATTGAGGCCGTTAGTTGGACACCACTGGTATTCCAAAATAGCGAATTTTCTTTCACTAAGTGTGCGTATTCTTGCTCAATGAAAACATTAACATCAATCGCTTGGTTTTCTTCAACATAATGATAACCAGTCACATAGCCAATAGGAATTTGCTTGAAAGTAATAGGAGAGTTTTCACTAATAGAACCTAAAACACTGGTTTGTAGCGTTAAATGCAAGCCCGGCGTAGACATATCGAGTTCTGGTGGCTCATTTAAAGCAATAAAGTGATCTTGTTTATCACCTTTTTTACTTCTGTCAGGCAGAATATTGATGTAACTACCCGAGATTAAGGTTTCAAGACCTGAGACACCTTGCAAAGAGATATCAGCGCTAACCAACCAAAATCGAGTTTTATCGGTAAGGTAATCGGCGAAGGTTTTGGAGATTTCTACCTCAGCGATAACATTTTGTAAATCTTCAGAGGGTTCAACACTTTGCACAACCCCTGTTACTAATCCTTTATACTGAACCTGTGTTTTTTTAGGGACAATGCCCGCGCCACTTTCAAACTCAATGGTAATAAAAACACCCTGCTCAGAAACAATTTTTACCGCAAGCCATAGGCCAAAAACCAATGCAATAATAGGTACAAACCAAACTATAGAAATCCCTTGGCGAGGAACAACTTCTGCTTGTTGCTTTTGGTCAGCCTCATTTAATTGTTCAGTCATTATTTTCCTTAAACTTATCCCACAGTAAACGGGTATCAAAACTGTTAGCGGCAATCATGGTAAAAATCACAGTCATTGCAAAATAGTTAATCGCTGGTCCTGCTGCAACTGACGTGACAAAGCCAAGTTCTACCACAGCAACTAATAATGCCACGACAAAAACATCTAACATAGACCAAGGGCCTAAAAATTCGAGAATATGATAAACAGTACTATGTTTATCTGGCTTTAATCGCACACCAGTGTGAGCTCTATACACTAACACAAATAATCCAATTATTTTAATGAGTGGCACTATGATACTAGCAGTAAAAATAATAGCCGCGATGGGGTACAAGCCCTCAGAGATAAACTTACCAATGCCCGACAAAATAGTGGACTCATCAGGCACGCCTAATGAATATATGATCATAATAGGGAAATAATTAGCAGGTATAAAAGCCAGTAAAGCAGCAATATTCCACGCTAAAGTGTACTGTAAGCTATTGCGATTGCGTTGATAAAAGAGTCCATGACAACGTATACACCTGATTGGTTCTACACTGGTTTTATTGACTTTATGACACTTGGGACACAAGCTAAAACCCTGCTCTTTAGCCGTTTTCATTCATCACCAAATCGCTGCTCTAGTGTTTGCCAGATTTCGTCCTGATCTAAATATTGCACTGCAACTGTAGAACATATCATCCAACAGGTATAAGTCACTAAGCCTAAATTAACGGTCAATTCTGTATCATCAATCAACTTATACATGGCAACAACAATACCTAACATAAAAACATTAAGCATGGTCCAGTTATCTAAGTGATGAAAAGCTCTAAAAAAGGATAATTGTGAGGAGCGTAACCGCTTATATTTAAAGCTATAGGTTAAATAAAAAACACCAAGTAAACGTACTGTCGGTACAGCCAGTGCGAATAAGAAGAGCAAAATGGCTATCATATAAAAGCCACGCTCAATCAAGGCTAGCACACACTCAAATAAAGAAGCATCATCGTATTGCCCACCTAACATCACGCCCATGATAGGTAATAAAGTAGCTGGCAACAACATCAGCAATCCAGCTATTGACCAATAAAAGCTGCGATTAACCCAATCAACTTTTCGCTCAAGCAAGGTACTGCCACAACAAGTACATTTAGCATTTTGACCTTGCTTCAATTGAGGGCGTTCATACAAAGCATCACACTGCTGACAGGCAATCAACTGCTTAGTATTCGCTGTATCAATCAAATTATCCTGCCTCATTTATCACCTCAAAGATATTCTAGGTGATATAAACAAAAAAAGCAGCGTTAAACGCTGCTTTTTATTATATTTTTCAAAGATATTGTCTATTTTAGTGAAGACATATATTTTACGAGTTCTTCAATATCGTTATCAGATAATTTAATCGCGATATTTTGCATCATGCTGTTTTTATCATTTGCACGGCTGCTATCTCTAAAGCTAGCAATTTGCTTTTTCAAGTATTCAGCATTTTGACCAGCAATCGCAGGGAAACCAGCGTGAGACATGCCTTTACCTTTAACACCGTGACAAGCTACACAAGCAGTAATGCCTTTTTTAGCATCACCACCAAAATATAGTTTGTGACCTACTTCACTTGCTTCACCAGTACCTGCTTTTGATGCTTGTACTGCAAAGAAAGCGCCTAAATCTTTCATATCTTTTTCAGATAAAGCAGCAACAATACCCGCCATTACTGGGTCATTACGATCGCCTGATTTAAAATCAGCTAATTGCTTAGTTAAATAACTTTCACTTTGACCGGCTAAGTTAGGATACATAGGTACAGGGCTGTTACCATCTGCACCGTGACAAGCAACACACATAACTGATTTTTCTTGACCTGCTTTTACATCACCCGCAAAAATTGCTTTTGCAGTAGTTGAAGTTACTACAGCAACATCACCTGCTGGTGCAGCGGCTGCAGGAGCAGAGTCAGCACTTGCTGGAGCACTTGCACTTGCACGTTCTTGACTTGTATAAAATGCTGCTAAATCAGCCATGTCTTGGTCAGTTAAATTAGCAGCCATAGGTGCCATCATCACATCTGTACGCGCGCCTGATTTAAAGTCAGCTAATTGCTTAACAATGTAAGCAGCATGCTGACCAGCAAGATCTGGATATGTTGGGTTTGGATTAACGCCTGTAGCACCATGACAAGCACCACATACACTAGCTTTTGCTTTACCTGCTTCGGCATCGCCTTCTACTGCATTTGCTGTACTAATCGCACCTACGGTTAACAATAGTGAAAGAATAATTTTTTTCATTGAGTTGCTCTCTGCTTGTCGAAAAATAAATTAAGTTCAAAAAAAAGTTGACCGCATTTTACACTAATCTTGCCAATGTGTAACAGCTGAACAAAAAAAATCATTGAAAAATACGGCATTTAGGCTTTTTTATTTATATTTTATAAAAATTACCGTAAAAAACGTTATAATGCCGCTTTATTTATTATTGCTAAATTAACTGAGTTAAGCCTTTGTCTTCTACAACTATCCATTTAAGTAAAGCCACTTTCACCATTAGTGCTCCCGACATACGCAAACTCCCTGAAGACTCAGGTATTGAAGTTGCTTTTGCTGGCCGTTCTAACGCAGGCAAATCAAGCGCGTTAAATACCCTGACCAAACAAAAAAGCTTAGCACGTACCAGTAAAACGCCTGGACGTACTCAACTTATTAATGTTTTTGAAATAGCACCTGATAAACGCCTTGTTGATTTACCCGGCTATGGCTTTGCTAAAGTTCCTTTAGAAATGAAGAAAAAGTGGCAAAAGGCATTAGGCGAATATTTAGAAAAACGTGAAAGCCTCAAAGGGTTAGTGGTATTAATGGATATTAGACATCCACTAAAAGATTTAGACATGGATCTTATTGAGTGGGCGGTAGATAGCGATTTACCCGTGCTAGCCCTACTGACCAAAGCCGACAAACTTTCACAAGGCAAGCGCAGCGCTGAAGTGCTAAAAGTGAAAAAACACCTATCAGCTTTAAATGGCGATATTAAAGTGCAAGCCTTCTCTTCCCTTAAACGCACAGGAGCAGATCAAGCCGAAGCATTAATTTGCGATTGGTTTGGTCAAGAAACTGCTATCGAAGAATAAGCAAAGTAACCTCTAGTTAACAACCTACTCCAATTCAAACCTGTAATTTTAACGAATTACAGGCATAAAAAAGCCGATGATATAGTGGTCATCGGCGTATTAGCTATGGGGAAAGCTAGAATAAAAATTATTACAATAAGTGTTCGCTCAGGAACAAGTGAATTATAGAGTATGAACTCTAGTCATGTAAAGTAAAAATAGTATAAAGACTCTATTTTTATTGATTTGAATCAATTTTATACAGAAATGCTTGTGTGGAGGTGTCATAAATAATGAGAATGGTGTCAATAAATGAGAATGAGTCATGTGTAACTACGCACAATGTTTGAGATTACCAATCTGTGACTAGTCACAATGCTTGAGATTATAAGTCAGGAATGAGATTTTGTGATTATGTTTACCTACGAATAGTGCTTTAGATTATCAGTCAACAGATGAAACCAACTGACTTGATGAAAACGTTCACTATGACAACTGATGATTTCATCATGCAAATCTACTTGTATGAGTTACCTATTCACATTAATTCTGCTGCTGAAACACTAGTTGAGGCAATATCAATAAATGTAGAGTTAATTGGCGACCACTTAGAGACCACATACTTAGAAAATGAGCATTCAATTTCATTAACTCGCGCTAAAAACATTTTATGCATCCCTCGTAACCAGGTCTTAATGTTAGTTAAACAAGGCGTGCTTGTTGAGCTACCAAGTACTAAAAACAAACATATGATTTCAGGTGCTTCAATTGCTAAGTTTCTAGTTAAATACGTGTGTATTGAACGTTGGTCAGCTCTAAATCGTGCTAGTCGTGGAAAGGTATTAAGTAGCCTACATCAAGCAGGATTTACAGCAGAAATTCAGCCATTTATCTTCAACAAAACACAAGATTTACGAGACTTTTTAATGACAAAGGTTAATACATCATGGGAGAAACAAGAGCAGCTTGAATTAGTGCTTTGAAACAATTGAAAGCTTATTTATATTGCCAACCCTAAATATATAAATAACTTAAAACTAATCATACATTTGAATCTTTCCTAATACCTAAGTTATGATGTTGAATCACACTATAAGGAAGACTCAAATTGAAAGCATGGATTAGCCTCGCTACATTATTTTCAGTATTTACTGTACTCGCTGAAAACACTCCCCCTAGTTCAATCGAAATTACCGGAAAGTTCCAATTTAAAGTAGTTGATAGTAATGGACAAATCCAGCTCGGAAACTATATAAAGTCACCATCTGACATAACCTCTTCCTCAGCTTGTTTGCTCGATTTTAGTGCCGATGATGATTTTTATAATTCATACTCAGGTGGCTTAAATATTGTTACTGAAGACAATGGGAACATCCTTCCTTATTTCCAAATGAAATCACAATACATTGATGAAAATAGTCGATATTGGACAAAAAAAATTAAGCAGGCTACCTATACGATTGGGACTTATAAAGTAAGTGACGAAAGTTGGTCGCAAGAAACTATTAAAGGTAATCATTTCCTATTTGCACCGTCCATTGAACAGGGGCAACTTGCATTTCACGAGCTATCCATGGGACAGCCTCTTTTAATCGAAATGACCAAAGAAGAGCTACCAAAAAACGTAACAATCAAAGTAGCTCCGCTTGCTTCTAAAGTCGCTTCATTCGTGAGGAAGTGCTTTAAACTAATGGATGAGAATGCAGTTGTTTCAAATAACAAAACTGCTCCAGAAGCAAGCTCACGAAGCAATAACGAAGAACAAGTACTTGGCGAAGATGTAAAAAGTGAAGTACGTTATGCATTTGAGCTGTATAAAGAAAATGAAGTTGAAAAAGCGATCAAAGTTCTTATCAATACGGATACATATACCCCTTATGAGAAAGCTTATGTAGCAAGATTTGTAGGTGTTTTGTCAGCATCATCTGGAGATGACAATAAGCTTGCCATTAGCCACCTCAATAAAGCTGTAGAACTCAATATTTTGAAAGTTGCCGATCATGCTGAAAGTTTAAAGTTGCTTGCTGACCTGAATCTATCTGAATCACATTATGCTAAAGCCCTTAAATCATATAATGCTTGGTTAGCTATTACCGACAATGATGCAAGTGTGATACAAGATCGTTTAGACAAAATCCAAGTAGGGTTAAGTTCAGTAGAAGCCACTAAGGAATAGCTATGAATGGATTTATTAAAATAGTTAGATATATGGCATTATATCTGGGACTTTTACCTAGTTTAACCTCAGCAGCTAACTACGGAAAATTTGAAAGTTACATACCTAAAAACCAAAAAATCATTGCTGATGTAATGACACTTTCAACTTCCAAAGCTGTTCAAGAAATTACCTTACGATTTCAAACTGCTTTGAAGGAAAAGCCTGAGTGGTTTAAAAACTATCTCTCAAAAGCAGAAAAAGGAAAGCCGTTAATATTCCATGAGAATTTTGGCATAAGCCAAAATGAATATGAATATTTTCTGGAGCAATCTAAAAAAATGGAGTTAGTTAAAGTATCTGAAACAGAGCTAAACTTCACTTTAACCGAAGATAATGAAGTAGTATTAACAGGATTACCTGCGCAACAACCTCACCATAAGTTAATTTATAATATAGAATCAGATACCATAAACATCGCTGACACCCGCTTAGATATATATTCAGAAGTTAATCAAACCAAGACCACCTCACCTACAGGGAGGTGGCAAGGAAAGCAATGGGCTTACAAATTAATGAATTCTGAAAACGACTTTAAATCAATTAAATTTGCGATAGGAACTCAAGAAGATGAGCCAAAAAATATTATATATTATGATGTGAAAATGTTGAAAAATGGGCAACCAATGAACCTTACATATATTATCTTATATGATACCCATTAGAGGCTTTGTAGAGCTGTCTGATGAAATCATAGCTAAAGTAGACCTTTAGCATAACTCAACAGCAACAACGAGCGAACAACCGTCATTAATCAGAACAAGGAAGCCTCTTACTATGATAAAAGGTTTGGTGTTATTTGGTGCTCTAGTCACCTGTTACTTTTCTTATCTAACTTGGTGGAAACCTGCATCTGAAATCCCTCAGATTGCTTTTATTCTTCAGAGTCATTTTAAAGAAACAGGCATTCAAACTAAAGTAATATCGATTCCTTATTCTGTAAGCGGAGTCGTTGCTCATATTGAATACGTCATTGATGATTACCCTGTAGCAATATCGGTGAGTGTATATCAAGATGAAAATGCAGCTAAAAATGCACTTGGTTTAATTGAGCACAGCCCTAACCTAAACTTTCCTGTTCAAAATGGAGAGTTATTACTTTTCTTGGTTCATGGGGAGAAGGATGATATGACAAAAAATATTTTGAGTGCTTTTAAGTCATTTGAAATTTGATAATTTCAGACACTAACTAAATATTGAGGTACGGATGCTAACACAATGCAATTAACTCCATCTCCATCAGAATCGATTAAGCGATTTCACTGGTCTATTTTTTATACACAGCTAATGATGTTTCTCTATAGTGTGGGAGGAACAATTGGTGTTTTCTTTTTATATTCACAGTCTTTACCAGCTATCGCTCATTGGTCTTCTGTAGCAATACTTATCGCATCTATGACTGGTGTATATGGACTGTATAAACGAGCGCTTTATGGTTACCTAATTGGAATTGTTTCTAATATCTGGTATTTGACCAAGAATGTATTCGATTTTATTAGCAGAGAAGAGGATGCAGGTAAATTGGCTATCGGTGATGGCTTCTTAGATCCAGTAAATCAAGGCGAATTAGCTGGTGCTGTGTCAGCCGAATTATATACCCCAATAATATTGATAGGTCTTTTCTCTTTGAGTCTCTTACATTTCATTCTTTCAAAGAATATTAAATCAGAGTTTTTCGGTAAAAATATAAATGTCGATAGCGAATAAGCCTTCATAAAAACTCAAATATTAACGGCAGACAATAGCGCTGTTTTGACGTAACAATTTGATATTGTTATTGTCAGCGGTAGTTGTACATTGGAAACTTATTAAACAGAAGTGAAATATCTAAGGGAAGAATATGGATGCTAAAGAATTTGTCGCACTCTGGAAAAACGAGAAGGATTCACTTGTTGAACTTTATAAAGACCCAAAACAAGAAACCTTAGTATCATCGCTTATAGCAAAACTAAATTTAGATAAAACTCAAGAGAAGGCTTTTTGGGAAGTTGCTGAAGCTATGCTTAACGACACATTTTATACTTTGTTACTTGGTCTTGATGGAAGTGCAACTATCGGTGGAAGACAAGAGACCTACAAAATCTACGATGAAAGTGGAAGCCTCATTTCAGAGTGTGGTGATATAGAGGCTGAAGCAGGCAAATTATTTTAAATTCCGCAGCAATACCACACAACATAGAAGCCCTATTCAATGTATAAAATACTTTTTACAACAGTGTTTATTTTTACGCTATTTTCTTCTGACGTAATAGCTTCAGAAGATATTAGTGCCAAATGCATATTTCGGTCGGACCGATCAGTTAATTCGGTTTGAACCGATCACCTTTTTTCACTCTCTTTTTCATAGCTAATATTTATACCTAGTGATCGGATAGAGTCAAATTGTTTTTTCTTTGAGATTC
>Ga0209379_10000092_pt1 | contig 124934 bp, 126 predicted proteins | sample tdDd001_FD_187124 | JGI IMG/M metagenome (GOLD analysis project Ga0209379, IMG submission 187124) | Marine sediment microbial communities from the Atlantic coast under amendment with organic carbon and nitrate - tdDd00.1 (SPAdes)... | ecosystem: Environmental > Aquatic > Marine > Coastal >...
GATTTAGTGAAGATTTATAATGACTTACACCCCCAAAGGGGATAATTGCGGAGGAGCTCAGTGCGACGACCCGCATGCTGAGATCTGTGAGAGGCGCATAAAGTAATTTATGCGCCTACTCTATTTAATTATTGGCATAAGTCTGCAAGATCATCGATTAAAGAGCCAACGTAGGCAATGGCATCCCTTAAGGGACCATCAGTTGACATATCCAGTCCTGCCATGTTAAGTAGGTCTAATGGCTTCTTGGTACCGCCTGCCTTTAACATATCCATCCAACGATCGACAGCTGGCTGGCCCTGGTCAAAAATCATATTAGAAACTGCTGTTGATGCAGTGAGTCCAGCTGAGTAGGTGTAAGGATAAAGGCCCATGTAGTAGTGGGGTTGTCTCATCCAGGTCATACCAGCATCTTCATCAATGTCCACTGCATCACCCCAGAATCCTCTTTGAACGTCTAACATAGTAGAGGTTAAGAGCTTGGCTGTTAGGGGTTGCCCTTTTTCTGCATAGTCGTAAACCTGTCTTTGGTAACGGGCTTCGAGTAAATGAGTCACAAAGTTGTGATAGTAGGTACCCAGGAACTGGAGGATGACCCATTTCTTCATTTTGGGATCATCTGTTTGCTTGAGTAGATGACGACCCAATAACATTTCATTCATGGTAGATGGGGCTTCAACCATATAGGTGGATGGTCTGGTGTTAAAAGATCTTTGGTGACTGTTGGCCAAGAAGAAGTGACCGGCATGGCCTAGTTCATGGGCTAGGGTAAAGGCATCTCTCATATTATTTTGGAAAGAAACCAAAATATAAGGATGGGCTGCATAGGGTGACGAACAGAAGGCGCCTGTAGACTTACCCACATTATCTGCATAGTCAATCCATCTTTCATCAAAGGCCTTTTTCATGATGTCCAGGTACTCGTCCCCCATAATTGCCAGGGCATCAAGGACTGTATCTTTTGCCTGCTCATAGGTTGCGGGTGGATTATAGCTGGTATCAATAGGGGCCTTTAGGTCATAAAAATGCAGGGTCTCTAGGCCAAGTTCTTGCTTGAGTAGACTGGCGAATTTTTGCATATGGGGAGCCAGGGTCTCATAAATCACATCAATTTGACGGTGGTACATTTCCTGTGACACCTTTTGCGGTCTAAGAAGCATGTCGGTTACAGACTCATAACCTCTGATTTTACTCATAGCGACCTGCTTTTTAACCTCTGTATTATAGACTGCTGCATAAGTATTTTCATAGGCCTTAAGGGTCTTGTTAAAAGACTTGTAAGCATTTGCCCTTAAAACTGGGTCTTCTGAGTATTCATGCTTACCTTCAAATAAGGCAAAAGAGTTTTCGTGTTGGTTCCCATCCTTGTCAAGGATAGGATCAAAGGTCATATCAGCAGCCTTTGAAATGGAGTAGGTTCTGTAGGGAGATCCTGTCAACTCTCCTAGTGACGAAAGAACTTCTTCTGTTTCTGCAGATAATTGGTAGGCCTTGCCCGTGTAGAGGTGGTCTAAATAGCCCCTGTAGACTTCTAGGCCAGGTGCATCCTCAAAGGCCTGCTTATAGGCTTGATCAGACAGGGCAAGAATTTCCGACTCTAAGAAGGATAACTGACTGCCTAGGGCTGTTGCAGCTGCACCAAAGGCCATAGACAATTCCTGGATTTTTGGATTGGTACCATCAACAGATTGGTTGAGGCTTGCATAGGTTCCGAGGCGGATTAATTGAATGACAAAGGCTTCTTCTGCCTCGATAGCCTCTAAGAGGGTTTGGCCCCCTTCATGAATTCTACCCTTGAAAAGGGTAACCTTCTTAATGTCTTCGTGCATGTCTTCTAGGTGCTGGCGCCAGGCATCTTGATTGTCATATAAGGCTGACAGGTCCCAGGTCATTTCAAGAGGTACTTGGTTTCTTTTTAATCGTTGACTCATAGTCTCTCCTTATCTATAATTAGTTTGTATCCCTAAATAAATTTTAGTCCAATTTTAAGGATTTGACAAGGTAATCTTTATCTTAAAACAAGTCTTTGTTATAATGAATGAAAATACAATCAAAGGAGCACTCATGTTATTAAAGAAAATGATTCATCCCCAGCTGGAGTCCTTAGAGGGCAAAGGCTTTGAAAGACTAGCAGGTCGGGCCATTATTTTAAGGGGCCAAGAGATCCTGCTCCTATATACCAAGCGTTATGATGACTATTCCTTTCCGGGAGGAGGAATTGATCCCCATGAGGACATTGAAACGGGTCTAGCCAGAGAATTAGCTGAAGAAATTGGTGCTGTTTCCTATAAGGTCTTGTCTTATCTAGGAGAGATAGAGGAGTACCGGCCCTATTACAAGGAAGAATATGACTTCATGCATATGATTTCCCACTATTATGTCTGTCAGCTGACAGGCCCCCTAGTTGACGTTCAACTAGAGGATTATGAAATCAAGAATGGTATGGAGAGACGGTGGATTAGCTTGCAGGACGCCATCGACCACAATGAGGCCTTAATGGCATCACAGTCAGAGGCCATAGGCCTATCAATAGAGAGAGAAACCTATGTATTAAAATTAATACAAGACCAGATGGAGGCATAGATGTTAAAGAAACTTGTATCAGTAGACGGGACTGGGGTTAAAGAGTTTATCGAGTCAGACCTGAAGGGGGTTTGTGAATCCTATGTATTTTATGAAGACTATCCCAAGGATGATCAAGTCCTTATTGACCGCCTTCAGGGGGCTGATGGCCTTTTAGTATCTTGGCAGACCCCTATTTCTAGACAGGTCATAGAGGCCTGTCCCGATCTAAAGTATATAGGTATGTGTTGCAGTTTGTTTGATGAGAAGTCAGCGAATGTAGATATTCGGGCTGCAAGAGACCACGGAGTTTATGTGGTTGGGGTTAAGGACTATGGTGACGAAGGGGTGGTAGAATTTATCATTTCTAGTTTAATCCAGCTCTTTAAGAACCAGGGTCCTGTTAAGTACAAGGATGAACCTATTGAGTTAGGGGACATTCCCCTTGGCATCATAGGTCTAGGGACCCTAGGTAATATGGTGGCTAGGGCAGGTCAGGCCTTTGGTATGGTCCCGGCCTACCATTCCAGAAGTAAAAAGGACAGCCCTTATCCTTATAGGACCTTAGATGACCTAGTGACCACTGGCCAAGTGTTTTCTAGTCACTTGCCTCGAAACACCCAGGTATTTACACAAGATATATTGGATAAGATGGGCCCCTACAGTGTTTTAATCAATACCGGTCTATCACCATCTTATGATCCTCAGGCCTTCTTAGAATGGATTGTTAAGGACAAACGATTCGCAATCTTGGATAGGGTTTCCCTAACCCCTGACCTCATAGAGACCTACAAGGCTTATCCTCAAATTATAGTCAGTGATCACGTAACAGGCTTTACGTGGAATGCGAGACGCCGCCTGGCCCATAAAGCCCTGGCTAACATCCGTGACTACCAGAGTCAGCTTCAGTCAGAGGACTAGGCTTAAGTCCAACCGTGAGGAGGTGTACTTATGAATCATAAAGTAAAAAGGTTTCACCTAATAGGTTTACTTGTCCTATGTCTGGTCCTGTTAGGCCCAAGTGCTTATGCCAGTGATTGGGTGATTGAAATAAACAATGGGGACACAGAACTTGAACCTGTGGATGCAGAACCCTACTTGAATGAAGATGGCCGTACCATGGTGCCCTTGAGGTTCATATCGGAATCCTTTGGGGCGGATGTGGAGTGGCTGCCGGCTACTCAGCAGGTGATTATCCGTCTTAAGACCACAACCGTAGACTTTCAGGTCAACAGTGATCTTTTCAGGGTTAATGGTAAAACCAGGCAAATGGATACGGAAATGATCCTGGACCCAGAGACTGGTAGGACCTTTGTTCCCCTACGTTTTGCCCTAGAACCCCTAGGGGTAGCCATTGAACATGTGGAATTTTTAAGCACAGGTGTCTTACAGATCGACCTAGACCAGTCGGACAACATATTTAATATAAGGATTGGAACAGACAGTCAAGACCTTGTGCGTCAGTTGGGGCAACCCCAGGCGGTAGGATTAAGTGCCTATGGCTATGAGTGGTGGATTTATAGTGATGACTATGACCAATACCTTCAGGTAGGGGTGGATGACAACCAAGTGGTTGCCCTCTATTCAAATAGTCCCTATTTCACTTATATGAACACCCATGTGTCTATGGATTATGGATCTTTTAGGGAGACAATAGCCATTGAAGATATAGTAAAGACCACCTATGACCATGTTGCCCTTGGCATCCAACAGCCTGGTCATGGGGAACGGTATTTACTTGTTGAAGGGGATACTGCTATCGAGTGGTTTATAGACTTAGAGGATCATGCCATATCCAGCATCCGGGTGACTAAGTTACCCTATATCTTAACTCAACGAACCTACGATTTTACCTATTCTTTTGTAGGTGGGAGCAAACCCGATTATTCGGCTCCGACTTTAACACCAGACCAGCAAGTCCAGGTAGATGACACCAATAGCCTGGTTCTCTTCCACTTAAACAATATTGCTAGAAAAAAAAGGGGACTCTCCGTCTTAGTCTTAGATGAAAGAATTTCAGACCTGGCTTTGAGTCATTCAAAGGACATGTTTATCCATGATTTCTTTGACCATAAGTCTCCCAACACAGGGAGCCTGGGAGACCGTTTTGCGACTTGGAATATTTCCTACCGGTCTATTAGTGAAAACATCGCATTTGGTCAAGCGGATGGAGTCTATGCCCATGAAGGCTTGATGAATAGCCCAGGTCATAGGACCAATATCTTAAGTCCTGGCCCGAGCCACATTGGAACAGGATCATACCACAGGTACTATACCATTAATTTTAAAGAGTAAAAAAAAGGACTCGTTTCATGGGGAAACGGGTCCTTTTAAGGTTCTTAACTTTCTTATGAGTCTAAAGTAGATTCAATAGACATATATCAGTAACTACTTGGTCCATGGGTTGATTCAAATGTATCAATCAGAGTTGATTGAATTTTAGGGTTGGACCCGAGTTGATTGCAAGCACCACATTGGGTTCTCAGATGGCTGGTAAGGTCTGGATTGGCCCTATGAATCATCTTTAAAGCATGTCCTATGGCTTGGTTGCCAATGGCCTGACTTTCAGATAGGTAGAGTAGGATGTAGAAGACTCGGCGACTGAGGCCGAACTCATGGTCCTCCTTGGGATGGTTGACACCATCTATAATTTCTTGGAGGGATTCCTTATGAATGTTACCGATGGCAAAGGCATGGTTGCCACAGGTATAAACAAGTCCATCAGAGTCCACATACAAGTCCCTGTGGTACTTGCCCTTATCATAGGCCTGGTTGGTCGGTTTGAAGTGGGGGCAAGCGATTGTGAATAAGTCCTCACCTGACCGGTCTTCTAGGAGGTCATGATCAAAAGTGGCTGCATCTCCTGTATTGGAAATCTCTATATGCTTGAGGTAGATATCAGCCTGGGGGCTACCGCAGAGATAGGTGGTAGTAGACAAACGTTCCTTGATCCCTAGGCCAGCCTTATTAAAGAGGTCCTCTAAGATCTGCTTGCTGGCCTGACGCCAGTCCCCACTAGAAGTTGCTGTTAGGCGGAGACGGTAACCAATTGCCTCTAGGGGATGCTTATTAGCATAACCAGCCTGGATAAAGGCCTTGAGTCCATTGGCCAAAACCTCTGTAGGTACCAAATCAAATGTTTTTGAAGCAGGAGAAGCCAGAGTTGAATGGCTATTATCAACACTGAAGTAGACCCGTTCTAGGCCTGCGGTTCGCAGCTGGTCGACCAGGGCTTCTGGTGTCTGGTCATGGATGCCAGAGGCTCTTAGAAGGTCTTGGTTAGCAATTTTGTAGTTGCCCTCGGCAGCCAAGAGCCCCCCATTGGTAATCAAGGTGGGAATCAGCCCCTTATTCTTTGAGTAGCTAATGGCCTTCAAGAGGTCACCAAAGCGGACCAGGGGTTCACCGCCTGTCCAATAACTTCCAACCATACCCAGTTTAGCCCCTTGGTCAAGGAGTCTGTATATAGTGTCTAAGCTAAGGGCCTTAGCCTTATTTCTGGACCGGGTGGTCTGATTAAGGCAAATAGGGCAATTGTTATTGCAGTCTGATGTTATGGCAATTTTTAGTTGGGCATTTGGTTGAAAGCGTTCCATGGTCTCTCCAATTCTCTTCTTTTTTTTAGACGTCTCCTATAACTATAGCAGTTATTGATTGGTGAAATAAAGGAATTCACCTAAATTTTAACGTCATGTAAAATGTAACTAAAAAAATAATACCCCCAAAGACTTGGGGGTAAAAGTTTTTTTAAGCCGTAACCTTTTCATGTACTTTTTTATAGTCACACTTATAGAAGTTGCTATAGATGATGAAGGTCCCTATTAAATAACAGATGATGGTCAAGTAGTAGGGGGTATTGTAGGTGAACTCATACATGATATAGCCACCAATAAAGATACCCAGGGCCCTGAAGAGGTTGTTGGTCATAGAAATCATACCTGACATATGGGTCCTGTTGTCATCATTTGTAATTTCCATGGCAATGGACCTGAATAAGGGACTTGCCATATTCATTAAAGATGACCTAAAGAAGAATGAAATGGTTAGGACAATCAACCCCTGTGGTAGGGAGATTGAAATTAAAAAGGGTATGGACAAGAGTTGGCAATAGATGATAGTTTTTACCGTCCCAATACGTTTGGCAAGGGGAGGGACTATCAAGCCACCAATGATGGTACCAACTTGGCTGATGGCCATTATATTACCAACGACTCCATCCGATACATCCAGGGTAAACTTGAGATAGATGCTGAAGAAGGGCACAATCATACCTGCTCCCAAACCAACCAGGGCTACTTGGGACAAATACTTTAGGGTCCTCCCCCTTAAAAGTCCCCCATATCCCTTGAACACCTGAATGAAATCATGAACTATGGGAAGGTCTCTTTTAGAGGTGGTCATGGATGGTCCAGACAAGAAGGTGGCTATCAGGATACCTACCGGTAGCATAAGGGTTGTACCATTAAGAACCAGGAGATTTCCCTGGCTAGATCCATAAATGCCTGCTAGATATTGGGACAGGTGGCCCAGGACAAAAGACCCAAAGACAAAGGCTAGGTTTTGAAAAACAAAGGCCATAGAAAAGGCCATTACCCTATGGGCTTCCTTGGTGTTTTCAAATATGATAGGACCTTGGAGAATCATGGCTGTGGCATGACCAAAGCCGAATATTAGACTGAAGATCTTCATGACGATGAGGATCTGGACATTTAATAGGACGAAACTTGAAACCACCATGATGGAAAGACCAATCATGAGGGTTCTTTTTTTATTGAACCGCTGGGCAAATAAGGCAACAGGCACTGCTCCCATGGCCACGCCAAGGGTTCTTAGGGATAGGATTTGACCCACTATGTCTTCAGTAAAGCCTGAGTTCTTTAGGTAAATACCAAAGAGAATGTTATAGGCCGCTGATAGGATGGTTGCAAAGAATAGGATGGACAAGTAGAGCTTAATATTCCTTGGAATGTGGGTAAAAAAGTCTTTGTAGTCATTAATTATAGATTTCATAAATCACCTCTGACCCAGTATAACAATTTATTTCGAGTAACGCAATATTTAATACACGAAATAATTTTTCGCCTTTTTCAGACTAGGTGGTCCTGGTCTGGGTAAGAGGGAGGCAAGGCATGTTCCTAAAGAAAATAAATTTATCCTTTATAAATGAAAGAAAATAAAGTATACTATTATGGCGTAGATTGTAAGGAGGCCCCATGTTAAATGCATTTTCAAGATCAGAGCTCTTAATTGGTAGAGAAGCCATAGAGACATTAAAAGGAAAAAAGGTCGCTGTTTTCGGTGTTGGTGGTGTTGGATCTTTCACTGTAGAAGCCTTGGCCAGAACAGGTGTTGGTCATTTCACGGTGTGTGATGATGACAAGGTCTGTCTGACCAATGTGAATAGACAATTGATTGCGACTCGGTCAACAGTTGGCCAGTATAAGGTTGAAGTCATGAAGCGAAGAATTCTAGATATTAATCCTGAGGCCCGGGTAGAGACCCTGCCTATCTTTTTCGATAAGAAGACCATCGCTGATATAGACTTTTCAGCCTTTGATTATGTGGTTGATGCTATTGATACAGTATCATCTAAACTTCTTTTGATTGAAGCAGCTAAGGCAGCTGGGGTGCCGATTATCTGTGCCATGGGCGCAGGGAACAAGATGGACCCGACTCAATTTGAGGTGGCGGATATCCATAAGACCAGCATGTGTCCCCTTGCTCGAGTTATGAGACGTGAGCTCAAGCAAAGAAGAATAAAGAATGTCAAGGTGGTTTATTCTAGAGAGCAGGCTATGAAGCCAAAGGCAGATGATTGCAACGATTGTAATAAAAACTGTATCTGTCCTTCGGATGTAACCCGCAAGTGTAGTGATAAGAGACAAATCCCTGGTTCTTTAGCTTTTGTTCCTTCAGTAGCAGGCCTTATTGTTGCTGGAGAGGTCATAAAGGATTTAATTGAATGGAATAAGTAAGTGTGACTGCCCCTAAGGGCAGTTTTTTTACATAAAAAGACCACATACCGGTGTATGTGGCCTTGGGCTGATTGGTTTGTTCTAATGCTTTAAAAAAACTATTTAACAAATACTCTATGGTACAAAACTTACATTTATAACTTTTGGTTTAACTATTTAGCAAATACTTTTCACAAAGGTATATCTTAAGATTCGGTACTAATATATACGACTATGGAACCAATATCTAGCCAATCAACCCAGAAGATTAAATCTTCTTAACATCTATATACCCCCAAAGTAAAAAAGCAAACATTTATTTTCAAAAAGTGTTTTCAATCACTGTTTAATCCATTAAAAGTTACTATACTTATGGCAAAAGTTGACTAAGCAAATATGACAGGAGTGACGATATGAAAAAGAACTGGGAACAAGCAGTAGATGTTAGAGCTTTTATCCAAGAAAATTATACACCCTATGAGGGCGACCAATCTTTCCTTCAAGGCCCTACAGAAGATACTAAGTCTCTATGGAATCAAGTAGAGAAAATGATTAATGAAGAGATCTTAACAGGTAGTGTTTCTATTGATGGCTCAACATTTTCAGGTATCGACAACTACGGACCAGGTTACATAGATAGAGAAAAAGAATTAATTGTTGGTTTACAAACGGATACACCCCTTAAGAGAACGGTAAATCCTTTCGGTGGTATTAGAATGGTAGAGGCATCTTTAAAGGCTTATGACCTTTCTATGGAAGGGGACTTAATTGAAACCTTCAAGTCTCATACAAAGACCCACAACGAGGGTGTATTTGATGCTTATACAGATGAAATGAAGATGGCGAGAAATTTAGGCCTATTAACAGGTTTACCGGATGCTTATGGTAGAGGAAGAATCATTGGTGACTATCGTCGTATCGCCCTATATGGTATGGACCAACTCATTGCCTTTAAAAAGGAAGATATTAAGGCGCTTGAAGCCAAGGATGCTTCAGAAGAAGTGATTCGTTTAAGAGAAGAGGCTCAAACTCAACTAAGAGCTATGAAGGCAATGATTTCTATGGCTGGAGAGTATGGTTATGATATTTCCAAGCCTGCAAGTGATGCCCAATCTGCCATTCAACACTTCTACTTCGGTTACCTGGCAGCTATTAAGGAAAACAATGGGGCAGCCATGTCACTGGGTAGAAATACAGCCTTCTTAGATATCTACATTGAGAAAGATATTGCTGAGGGTAAATTAACTGAGCAAGAGGCTCAAGCCTTAATTGACCAATTGGTGATTAAGCTTAGAATGGTTCGTCACTTAAGAACGCCTGAGTATAATGAGCTATTTGCGGGGGACCCAAACTGGGTAACTGAGGCCCTCGGTGGTATGGGAATCGATGGTCGTACCCATGTTACCAAAACAACTTACCGTTTCTTACACACCCTAAGAAACCTTGGAGCCGCTCCAGAACCAAACATGACAGTCTTATGGTCTAAGGACCTACCAGCAGCCTTCAAGGCATACTGTATGGAAATGTCAATTGACTTTGGTGCGATCCAGTACGAAAACGATGACTTAATGAGACCTGTTTATGGGGATGATTATGGTATTGCATGTTGTGTATCTGCCATGGGTATTGGTAAGGCTATGCAGTTCTTCGGTGCAAGAGCCAACCTACCTAAGGCCCTATTGTATGCCATCAATGGTGGTCGTGATGAGTTAAAGACTGACAAAGAGGGTCAACCAATCCTTATGTTCGAAGGGATTCCTCAGTTAAAGTCTGATGTTTTAGACTATGATGAAGTATACAATAACTTCAAGTTAGTTGTTGACCAACTGGCAAAATTATATGTTAACACCATGAACACCATCCATTACATGCATGACAAGTATGCTTATGAAGCATCACAAATGGCCCTACATGACCTAGATGTCATCCGTTACATGGCCTTTGGTGTTGCTGGTGTATCTATCTTGGCGGATGCCTTATCAGCTATCAAGTATAGCCAGGTAAAGGTTGTTCGTGATGAGAATGGTATTTCAACAGACTTTGAAATCGCTGGAGACTTCCCTAAGTTTGGTAATGATATTGATGAAGTGGATGAATTGGCTAACCTAGTTGTTACAGACTTCTCTAATGCCCTTAAGCAAACACCGACTTATAGAGGATCAGAGCATACTTTATCAATTTTAACCATTACATCAAATGTTGTATATGGTAAGAAGACTGGGGCAACACCAGACGGCAGAAAGTATGGCGCTCCATTCGCACCGGGTGCCAACCCAATGCACGGTCGTGACGAAAGAGGGGCCCTAGCATCTCTAAACTCTGTTGCTAAACTTCCTTATGAAAATGTATGCCAGGACGGGATTTCAAACACCTTCTCTATTGTTCCAGGAGCTCTAGGTAAAGAGAAGGCCCACCAGGTTATGAACCTTGTAGGCATCATGGATGGTTACTTCAACCAAAAGGCCTTCCATTTAAATGTAAATGTCTTTGACAAGTCAATGTTAGAAGATGCCATGGCGCATCCTGAAAAATATCCTAACCTTACCATTCGTGTATCAGGTTATGCTGTTCACTTTAACAGGTTAACCAAGGAACAACAAAAGGATGTTATTTCTAGAACCTTCCATAACAGGGTTTCTTAGATGAAGGCCTATGTGCATTCTGTTGAAACTCTAGGCCTACTGGATGGACCAGGTATACGGACAGTCTTTTTCTTAAAGGGCTGTCCCCTTGCATGCAAGTACTGCCACAATCCAGACACACAGGCCTTTGGTGGGGGAGACCTCTACCAGGTAGAGGACATCCTAGCTATAGCCCGTAAGAATAGGTCTTACTATGACGCCACTGGTGGTGGCGTCACCTTCTCCGGGGGGGAGCCCCTGATGCAGGGCGATTTTTTACTTGCCTGTATCAAGGCGCTAAAGGCAGAAGGTTTCCATGTAACCTTAGATACCAGTGGCTATGGTCAACCAAATACAATGGGGGAAATTATTGACCTCGTTGACTTGATCCTACTTGATGTGAAACATTATGATGACTTAGGCTATAAGGATTTAATCGGCGTTCCCATGAGGGGGATTCTGGACTTCATCGAGCTTCTTAAGCAGTATGATACGCCAGTTTGGGTACGTCATGTGATGGTACCAACATATACCGACACTCAAGAGGCAATGGATAAGTTCATGTTACTTATTAAGGATTTCAAAAATTGGGTTGATAAAATAGAGATATTGCCTTATCATAAGTTAGGAATTGATAAGTATTCTCAACTTGGCATGGTTGATCCCTTAAGTCACCTGTCCGAGATGGATGAGGCTATCGCTAAGGATTTTGAGTTATCTATTAACCAAGTCTTGACTCAATTAAAGAAGGAGTAGCCATGACCCCATGTATTCATGATCACAACGATTGCAAGTCCTGCGGTCATCATTATTGTATAAAAAGCATTCCCTTGTTTTCTAACATGAACCAAGAGGAAATTGAAAATTTGGCAGGCTCTATCGATACAAGAGCCTATGCCAAGGGTCAAAAGATTTTTGATTATGGTCAAAAAGCTTCAGGCCTCTATATAGTCTGTCAGGGTAAAATGAAAATCTATAAAAACACCCTGGATGGTAAAGAGCAGATTCTTTACATCCTGACCAATGGTGATTTTATCGGTGCCTTCAACTTACTAAAGGAAGATGTATTTCAGTTTACAGCTGTTGCCATAGAGGAAACAACTGTTAGTACCCTGTCCAAGGAAGCCTTTAACCAGGTTGTCTTAGAGCACCCTTCTATGACCCTTAAGGTCTTAGAAAAGGCTTATGAAAGAATTATGAAGGTGGAAAGCCTAGTTGAACGCTTGTCCACTAAAAATGTGGATGCCAAGGTAGCAGGCCTGCTTGTTAACCTAATTCCTAGTTTTGGCAGCAAAACCAAGGAGGGGATCCGACTTGAACTTACCATCAACCGAGAAGAAATGGGATCCTACGCTGGTATTGCCAGGGAGACCATTACTAGAAAACTCAGGCTATATGAGGAAATGGGTATCATAAAACTCATAGGAGCCAAGGTGATTGTAATCAAAGACCTATATGCCTTAAAGGCCTACTTATAAGATATAGAGTCCCTTGACAAGGGCCTCTTTTATTTTAGGGACTTTTAACAGAAGGGGCCTTCATAAGTAAGTTTTTGATTGTAGGTTTTAGTTTTATGTGAGAAAATATAAGAAAACAAGGAGGTTATTTTGGAAACTTATATCAAACGTGCTCAGAAGTTTAACCTATTCATTATATTTGCATTCTGCCTGGTCTTGGAAATGACTGCCTTTATGAATGGGGGCTTATCTTATGCCATGGAGGCTGGTGTCGCTATAGGGTCAACCGCAATCCTGGTTCTTGTGATTTATTTTCTTAAAATGAATTATCAAGTTAAGGGTTTCATCATGTGTATGATACCGGCTCTGGCAAGTCTTGGCCTGTCCATTGTCAATGGTGGGGTTACCCGTATGTTTAATGTTTACATCTTAGGCGTTATTTTGATGGGGATTTACTTTAAGAAAAAACTCGTGATCTTATATGGGAGTGTTTTCGCAGGTCTCATGGTCCTGGTCTACCTGGTGTATCCAGAAGGGCTACTGGGAACAGAAACTGGTCTAGGAGAGTTTTTTCCTAGGGTAGCGGTTTATGTCTGCATTGTTGCTGTCGTGACGGTCATAACAGGCTGGGGAGACCAATATGTCAATGATGCAAAAAAAGAAGGTATCCAGGCCATGAAGTCTAATGAACACTTGGACAGTCTCTTGAAGAACCTTGAGTTAACAACAAACCAGGTTTCGACAAGTGTACAGGAATGTAACAGGGAGATGGACACCGTTGAACAAGCCGCCATTAACGTGGCTAAGTCTATGCAGGAAGTCAGCAAGACAACTGAAGACAGTGCTGAGAGTCTGGCAACTATTAATGAGGTGGCCAACTTATCCAGTGATAATATGAAGGCATCCCTATCAACCATGATGAGTGTTGAGGCTGCCCTGGGTTTAACCAAGGAAGACTTGACCCAGGGACAGGTTAATGTTAACTCAATTGCCGGGCAAATGAGTAAAATTAGCGAAGCCATGAACTTGAGTTATACCACAGTATCTAATTTGAGTCAGTCTATGACGACCATAACCAAGGCCCTAGAAGGGATTACAGCTATAGCTGAGCAAACGAATCTTTTGGCCTTGAATGCTGCCATAGAAGCCGCACGAGCAGGCGAACATGGTCGGGGCTTCAGTGTGGTTGCTGAGGAAGTTCGTAAGCTTGCAGAAGAATCAACACGACAAGCTGAAGGGATCCAGGTTATCACCGACCAGGTTATGTCAGCTTCATCAGATGCCAAGAGAGAGGTTACCCTGGGCAAGCAAGCGGTGGATGCTGGTAACCAGGGGGTTCATAGTCTATTAGAAGTCTTTGCCAACATTCAAAGTTCCTTTGTGTCATCTTATGATAAGATAGTCAATGAGATGGATGTCATCAAAGAAACGGACAGAAAATTTTCAACCATCCAGGCCCAGTTAGAAAGTGTGTCTGCTGCCTCAGAGGAAAATGCTGCAGTAACAGAGGAGGTCCTGGCTCAGGCACAAATGCAAGAGCATGTGGCCAACAAGGTCAATCTTATGTTAGATGATATAGAAAGAATGAGTAAGGATTTAAATGACCAAACTCACTTATAAACTAGACACCAGCCTTGAGCTGGTGTTTATTATTTATAAGTGTTTTTTATATGCGTGGTGGTTTGTAGAGACCAGGCTAACGTGCTATACTTTATTAGTAATTTCCTGGGAAGGTAAGGAAACTGCTTATGAATATTTCAAAAGACAAGGAGTAGGTCTGTATTAAGATGACATGGACTAACCAGAGGTAGTTTACTAACTTCCTGTCTTAATATGCTTTTGATGAAATAATGGATCACTTAAAGAATCAAGAATGTGTTTTCTAGTAGGAAGGACAAAGAAAACAGGCTTCATTTAAAATTAGATAGGTTGAGAAGGTTATCTTGACCATTTCTGTTTTCTTTGAAAATTCCCCCCTTAGTAGGCTAACTAGACTGGCCTAGATAGAAATTGAGGTAAATTAAATGAATAAGATGTCAGTCGTTACTTTGAACGTAGAAATAGAGGCGTTAAAGAAAGATATTCTTCATGTTATCACCTGTATATTGGGTTTTCAGGACAAGGACATTGAAGCTGTTGAGGTGTTTAAAGAGACTCACCCTGACGAGGAGCGTTTATATGATGTTTTCAAGGTCACAACCCATGATCAGGATTTCGTTGTAAAAAAGTCCAACCATAATGAAATTGAAATATATGAAAAGTATCTTCTGAAGAGTGGTTTCTCAGTTCCTGATTATTACGGTCATATGGTATACAAGGATCAGATCTGGATGGTTCAAGCTTTTGTTTCAGGGACTGACCTGAAACACTTTGACAAGAAGCACAGCCAATTGTGTGCGGGTCATTTAGCGGAGATTAGTAATTCTTATTGGAAGGATGCTAGTGAGTTTGTAGAAAAGGGAAGTCGAATGGACCAATACCTTGTGAGACTGGAGAAAAGACGGAAAGCCCTTGTGGATCATCCAGTTCTTCTTAAGGCATATGATGTTTTCCTGAAGACTCAAGTAGAACTTCCAGTGACACTAATACATGCTGATCTATTACCAACTAACGTCCTATGTGAGGGGGATGATCTGACATTTATAGACTGGGGTTTCTCAGGTTTTTTACCCTATAGTTTAGACCCGGCTAGACTGGTTGCTCATGGTAGTGCAGATGATCCTGTCTATAAGATCGAGGATGATACTCGGAAGACCTTTCTAAGGACTTACTATGAGGGTTTAAAGGCCATTAATTTTCCTTATGAGGAATTCTTATGGCATATAAAACTGGCCACCCTAAATGAGTATATCGAATTCATTGAAAGAAATTTGCAAAGTAATAACTTTGATCCAGCCTGTTCTTTCAGCACGAGGTATTATCAACAGGCCATGACCCTGGCTCATGAGATAAATGGACATGATTAATAGTTAACATAACTATCGACAAGGAGAAGAGACTATGAAAGCACTTATATTTTTTGATATTAATGGGACCCTGATTATGAGGGATGCCAGAACAGACTTGCCCTTTGGACATGCTGTTAATAAGTTGTTAAAGACAGAGGATGCTATGGCAGGTGTGGATACATCGGCCCGGTCAGACCAGGATGTATTTATGGAGATTCTGGCTAATCACGGGCTGGCTTATAATGAGGATTTATGGCAGGAGTTTTTAGGTCTTTATGAGGACCAACTCAAGCTATTTGAAGATACAGATGTTTGGAGAGAAAATGCGGATGCCAAGTCTTTTGTTGAGGCTCTCGACCAGGCAGGCTACTATCTAGCCCTTATTACAGGAGAGCTTGAAATTGGGGCGGAGTATAAGCTGAAAAAACTGGGACTGTGGGACTACTTCAAAACTGGTGGATATGGTCAAGATGGCCTCAAGCGCTTCGATATAGCTGATGCTGCCAAGAAAAAGGCAGACATGGTTCTACCTAGGGACTATGACGAGGTTTATGTGATTGGGGATACGGTTTTAGACATCCAAACTGCAAGACATATGGGGGCAAAAATCATCTCTATTACAACAGGAAGTCATAGCCGAGATAAGCTAATGGAATATCAACCGGATTACATTATTGATAGGTTCGAAGAAATTAAAGATTTATTCATTGAATAACACAGGCTTCCTGTGTTTTTTTTCTTACAACAATTAAGCATATTCTGCTTATAGACTTCCTGTATAGGGTATAAGCATGAAGAGTGTATAAATGAGAATAAGGGAGGCCCTATGAAGAAGAGATTGATTACCAGAAGTGATTTTGATGGACTAGTATGTGCAGTGATTTTAAAAGAGATGGACCTAATTGATGACATCCTATTTGTTCATCCTAAGGATATGCAAGATGGTAAAATTGAAGTAACAAGTAACGATATATCAACCAACCTACCCTATGTTGAGGGGATAGGACTGGCCTTTGACCATCATTTAAGCGAAATGAAAAGAAATAAGGAAATGAAGTCCAATCATGTTATTGATCCCAAGGCCCCTAGTGCTGCTCGAGTGGTTTATGATTACTATGGTGGTAAAGACAAGCTGCCTATGATTTCAGACGAAATGATGGCTGCAGTGGACAAGGCTGATGCAGCTTGGTTCACCCAAGATGAAGTTTTAGATCCCCAAGGTTGGGTTCTTTTGAGTTTCCTTATGGATGCCAGAACTGGTCTTGGACGATTTAGGAACTTCAGAATATCCAACTATAACTTGATGATGGATTTGATAGATTACTGCAAGGACCATACCATTGAAGAAATCTTGGCCTTGGAGGATGTCAAGGAGCGAGTAGACCTCTTCTTTAGTTACAAGGAGGACTTCTACCAGCAAATAAGAGACTTGGCCAAGGTACATGACAAGGTACTGGTCTTGGACTTGAGAGACCAGGAAACCATTTATCCAGGCAACCGATTTGTAAAGTATGCCTTATACCCAGACACTGAAATCTCAGTACAGGTGATTTGGGGCTTTAAGAAGCAAAATACCGTATTTACAGTAGGTAAGTCAATAATCAACCGGGCATCAGATGTGAATATTGGAGAAATCATGTTGTCTTACGGTGGTGGTGGCCATAAGAATGCTGGTACGTGTCAGGTCGACCACGATCAGGCTCCTAGAGTTCTTGAGGAACTATTAAGTAAATTACAAGGATAAGACAAAGTACTAGGAATATATTGGAATTCTACTAAGGATGATATATTCTATAGATAGGAGAAAGTAAATCATGGCTTATGACCTGAGTAGACAGTTGGCACTCCAAAAGATAGTAGCAGACATATCTAGGCGGTTCATTCAAGTAGAAGACTTGGATTCTAGCATTCATTTTGCCTTGAGTGCCCTAGGGTCCTATAGTCAAGCTTCCAGGGCCTATATCTTTAAGGTGGATATGGCAAGGGGAAATATGGACAACACCTATGAGTGGTGCCAGGAGGGGGTCATGCCTGAAATTGATAACCTTCAGGGATTGCCGACAGATATCTTTCCCTGGTGGATGGATACCCTGAGTCAGGGGAGGATTATTAATGTCCTCCATGTATCGGATTTAGGACCAGAAGCTGAAGCTGAAAGGGATATTCTATCTGCTCAAGGAATTGAGTCGGTCTTGGTCCTACCTATTATTTATGGTGGACGACTCCAGGCCTATATAGGCTTTGACCATGTGGATACAAGTCATGCCTTCCTCAGGGAGGATGAGGATATATTGGCCATTGCTGCCGAACTTTTTTCTAGTGTCTTTGACCGAGTAGAGAAACAGACCAAGTACCAGGAAGCCCATGAGGCCTTAAAAGAATCTATGGCCACTCTGGAGGCTGCTGAACTGAAGATTAGACAACAGGAACAAAAGGTGGCTATCGGTCAGTTGGCTGCTGGCATGGCTCATGAAATCAATAATCCCCTGGCTTATATATCGGCCAACAGGGAGTTTATGAAAGAGTATGTGGATGACCTTTATCAAATGGTTCTTGACCCACCTAGGCAAGTAGACCGAGAGGCCTTAAAGGAAGACTATGAGGAAATGCAGGACATTTTTTATGATACTAAAACCGGCCTGGACCGGGTGATGAGGATTGTAAAAAGCTTGAGGTTCTTTGTAGAGGACTATGAGGAAAAGACCATGGTCCTATACAACTTTAAGGAAAGTATACCCCATACCTTAAACCTCTTGAGCAGTCGCTTGAACCACCAGGTTCAAGTTGATGTGGATATTGATGAGGCCCATTCAACCATTTATGCCAACAACTATCAAATGAATGAAGTCCTTTTACAGGTCATTACCAATGCCTTGGATGCTATGGAAGACCAGGCCTGTCAACCGAAATTGACAGTTAGGGTTTATGGACAAGATGATCAGGTGATCGTGGCTATAAGAGACAAGGGTCCTGGCATGACAGAAGAAGTAATGCAAAGAGTGTTTAACCCCTTCTTTACCACAAAGAAGGCCCATGTGAATCAGGGCTTGGGTTTAAATATGGTTTATGATATCATTAAAAATAATCATAAAGGTGATATTGAGATTGAATCTTCAGTGGATAGGGGGACGCAAGTGAAGCTTATCCTACCACGGGAGATAGACTAGAGGAGGTCAGTATGGCTAAAGTAATGTTAACTAAAGAGGAGTTTTTAAGAAGACAAGCTGAGCAAGAAGGCGAGTGTTGTAAAAAAGGCGGTCCCAAGTTTTTATGGTTCTTGCTGGTTGTGGGTCTTGTAGCCCTAGGCATGTCAATGTTCAAGAAGGACGAAGAATAAGTTGGGTAACCCATGAAGGACATGCTTGCATGTTCTTTTCTTTCGATAAAGGATGAAGTGATGAGTAAAATTTTTGTAGTAGAAGATGATAGGGCCTTGAGGTTGGGCCTATGTGACCTCCTGAAGAAGAATGGTTACCAGGCTGTCACAACCGATGATTTTGAAGGCATTCTTGGCCACATTGGCCAGGCAGAGGCAGACTTGATTCTCCTGGACCTCCACCTGCCTCATGTAGATGGTTACTACATTTGTCGGGAACTTCGGAAGACTTCTCAGGTTCCCATTGTGGTTTTAACCAGTCAAAACAGTGACCTAGATGAACTCATGAGTATTAACCTAGGGGCGGACGATTTCATATCCAAACCCTATAAGCCACAGATCTTGCTGGCTAGAATTGATAACATACTCAGACGGACCCAAAGAACAAGTCCAAGTATAAACCATGGGGGAGTGACCCTCAATATGGCCAATTCAAGTATCAGTTTCCAGGGGAGGGAGGAGTCCCTATCTAAGAACGAGTATATTATTCTCTATACCCTTATGACCCAGACAGGGACGATTGTCTCTAGGAACGCCCTTATGGAGGCCCTGTGGCAGTCTGATGCCTTTATTGACGATAATACTCTGACAGTTAACATCAACCGTCTGAGAAAAAAATTAGAGGCGATGGGGATTGTTGACTTTCTTATAACCAAGAGGGGACAGGGGTATAGTGTATGTTAGGTAAGTGGCTAAAAGATCAAAAAATATACTTGGTGGTTCATAGCCTACTTCTTCTGATCACGGTTGTGTTTCTCTTGGCCTTCAATATGGGCATACAGAGTGTTCTCTTCTTAAGTGTCTTTTATTTTTTAGGTCACCTAGCCTACCTGTCTTATGCTTACTTAAGGCACTTTTCTTACTTTGTCCATGTTAAGGACAAGTCAGATAGTCTAGATAAGAAGTATCTCCTGCATTCCTGTATTGAGGAGCCCAATTTCTTGGAAGGTCAGATGCTTTATGATATTGTCCACGAAGCCCATGGCAGTATGAGTCAAAAAATCCACCAGTACCACCAGGACCAAAAAGACTACAAGGCCTACATTGAGGCCTGGGTTCATGAAATAAAGACCCCCATAGCCAGTTTGACCCTCCTAGAAGACCAGTTGGATGCAGGGGTTAAGGATGCCATAGACCAGATAGAAGCCTACGTTGATCAGAGTCTTTATTATGCCAAGAGTCATCATATTGAAAAAGACTATTATATCCGGTCTGTGAATCTCAAGACCCTAGTTGGTGATGCTTTAAAAGCATTTTCAAGACCCTTGATTCATCACAAGTGTCAGGTTGTGCTTGAGGGACTGGACCTGGAGGTCATGTCCGACGGCAAGTGGATGGCCTTTATATTATCCCAGTTGATTAAGAATAGTATCCAATATAGGACAGACCCCATGATTTTGACCTTTAAGGCCCAAAAAGGACCTGATTGTATTGATCTCTGGGTTGAGGACAATGGCCTGGGCATACACGGTAATGACCTGGCTCACATATTTGATAAGGGCTTTACAGGCTCTAAGGGACGGTCCAATGAAAAGGCAACAGGCATTGGTCTTTACCTCTGCAAGACCCTATGTGAAAAAATGGGTCTGAGCATCTCTTGCCAGTCACAGGTCAAGAGGGGGACCAGCTTTAAAATTTCTTTTCCTTACAAGGATATATTAGAAGACTAAAAAAATCAGACTTAGGTCTGATTTTCTTATGTTTATAATCCCCGAGCAGCTTCGGGTCTGTAGGCTTGATCATGGGTCATGACATAGTCAATGGCTTGGAGGAGGTCTGCCTTATCCTCTGGCAGGTTCCCCTCAAGGCTTATATAGTTGGACGGATGATTGCTCCTGAAGGTGCAAGATTCAAGGTCTAGATCCTCTATGAAGGCCCTGGTTTCAACCATGACTTCTCTAGGTTTTAAAAGGGTCAAGGCGCCAGATTGGACTTGCTTATAAAAGTCACCAGACTCATTGACCATGAGGGTTAGAAGTGAAAGATAGTTGGGTTGTATGGCATTGAGAACCCTGGCGGACTCTTTGGCATGGGACTGCCAGCCCTCCTTGCCTCCTAGGCCTGATATGATCATGGTTGACAGGGTGATGCCAGCCTGGACAAGTTTTTGTCCACCTGTAATTATCTCCTGACTGGTCACCCCCTTGCAGACAGCTCTTAGGATGGCATCGCAGCCCGATTCAATGCCCATATAAGCCATGGTTAATTTCTTTTCTTTTAAACGCTTGAGGTCCTCTAAAGACTTGCTTAGGATATCCCTAGGCGCCGCATAAACGGATACTCTTTCAAGGTCTGGAAACACATGATTAATGTGGTCTAATATTTGGTTGAGCTTGTCCATACTTAAGACCAGGGCATTTCCATCTGCTAAGAAAATTCGCCGGATAGATCCATAAGTCTTTTTAGCTTGATTGAGGTCCTCTATAATCTCTTCAAGTCTTCTGACTTTGAATTTTTTGTCCTTATACATGTCACAGAAGGTGCACTGGTTATGGGAACAGCCCATAGTGACCTGTAAGATGTAGCTTCTTGCCTCACTGGGTGGTCTATAGACTTGGCCTTGGTATCTCATACTCGTATCTCCTTGTTAAAGTTTGTCTTCTTATGGCCCCTATTATAACATATTTTACCAACTATGTACCTGTCCTCATCAAACTTACTTATAAATAATCATGACCTAGCAAGGGCTGTGAGGTCCTAAAGGCTAAATCCTGAGATTTATGACTCAGGATTTTCTTATGTGACAAAAGTGTAAGTTGGATGTAAGTCAATTCGATGGCAGTCTTATAAGACCTAGGCTACAATGTATATAGAGGTGACGTATGAAATTATTTAAACGAGCGGTCCTTGTGGCCCTAATCCTTGTTTGTTTAATGGGGACCAACCTAGTTGCAAAGAGTCTAATCAATTTCAAAGAGATTTATGACCAAGATATAGGGGCTACCATTACAAGCATACAAGATCAAGACAACTACATAGAAATCCACCAGGTAGATGATACCTTCTTAGAGGCCTTGATCTCCATAGAAGACAAACGATTTTATAGCCACCAGGGCTTTGATCCCCTGGCCATCGGTAGGTCTGTGATGCTCAACACTTTCCATGGCGAAATTGTTTCGGGGGCCTCTACCATTACCCAGCAGGTTGCTAAAAACATCTTCCTAACTTTTGACCAGACCTATGAGAGAAAGTTGACGGAAGTGATACTAGCAATCTACTTGGAGGAACACTACTCGAAGGAAGAGATTATTGAGCTGTATATCAATATTATTTATTACGGCGAAGGCCAGCATGGGATTTACCAGGCAGCTAACCACTATTTCAACAAGGCCCCCCATGACTTAAATGCTCATGAAAGTGTTCTCCTGGCCTGTATCCCCCAGTGGCCCAGTCGTTATGCCCTAACAGACCATTACCAATTGGCAGCAGAAAGAAGTGAAGTCATCCTCCAGGCTATGATGGAGGCATCTTATATAGATACAAAGGAAAGACTAGCCATCAGCCAGGCTATACAAGAAGGAGTAAAGTATGTCGATATTGAGGGTCAAGGATTTGACCAAATTTTATGGAAGTAAGTCTAAGTTAACGAGGGCCATCAATGGTATGTCCTTCAGCCTAGAAGAAGGGGAGTTTTTAGGGGTCATGGGTGCCTCGGGAAGTGGTAAAACCACCCTCTTAAACTGTGTATCAACTATTGACCGTCCCACATCTGGAGATATCATTATCAATGACCAGTCAACCAGGGGCTTAAAGGGGAGGAAGTTATCCCAATTTAGGAGAGACCAGTTGGGCTTCATCTTCCAGGAGTATAACCTCTTAGACACCCTTACTGGATATGAAAACATAGCTATGGCCTTGACCATACAACATGTGCCTGTTAAGGAGATTGAGGCCAGGATACATACCATCAGTAAACATTTAAACATTGAAAAGATACTGGACCAATACCCCTATGAAATGAGTGGTGGAGAAAAGCAAAGAATAGCCGCTGCACGGGCCATGATCACTAAGCCATCCTTGGTCTTAGCAGACGAACCCACAGGTGCCTTGGATTCCAAGTCAGCCAAGCAGCTTCTAGAGAACTTCTCTCTGCTTAATAAGGAGCTGAAGGCTACCATTATGATGGTAACCCATGATGCCTTTACAGCCTCTTATTGTGATAGGATCCTATTTATTAAGGATGGGGAGGTCTTCACAGAGTTGATTCGAAACCAAGAAGACAGACGGACCTTCTTCAAACGAATTATTGAGGTCTTGACCCTCTTAGGAGGCGACCTGAATCATGTTTATTAAACTTGCCCTCAACAACATAAAGAAGTCCTATAAGGACTACTTGATTTACTTTTTAACCATCGCCTTTGCCATTGCCTTGTTCTACTTATTTAATAGCATGGCAGCCCAGCAAAAGCTTATGAAGGCAGACTATATTTCAAAGACTGCCATGTCCATGCTGGGAAGTGCTATGTCCTATGTATCCGTTGCAGTGACAGGCGTACTGGCTTTTCTTATGGTCTATGCCAACCAGTTTTTAATTAAGAGAAGGAAGAAGGAGCTGGGTATCTATATTACCCTGGGTATGAGCCGGATCAAGCTCTCTTATGTCTTGGTCTTGGAAACGATCATCATCGGTCTAATTTCTCTTTTTGTAGGCCTGTGTATTGGTATCTTCGGATCCCACTTACTGGCCATTGTTACAGCTAAGATATTTAATGTTGAAATGAGACAATTTCAATTTGTAATCTCCCTAGATGGTATCCTAAAGGCCTGTTTTTACTTTGGTTGTATTTTCCTTCTGGTAATGGTCTTTAACATTTACAATGTCAACAGGATTCGACTCATTAAGTTGATCAATGGTGACCGGATGCAGACGCCTCTCAAAATCATGCATCCCAAGCTGGCAGCTTTGATTCTAACCTTTGGCTTAATCTTCTTGGCCTATGCCTACCATGCCATAATAGAGAATGAGTTTAGAAGCCTTGATTTCCAGTTCCAGTCCTCAATTATATGTGGTATTGCAGGAACGATTCTTTTCTTCTTTTCTTTTTCCCACATGGTCATGTATGCCTTCAAAAGCCAGAAGAAGGTCTATTACCGGCGCTTAAATGCCTTTAGTTTCAAGCAGATTTCCTCTAAGATGCGACAGACCTATCTCTTGATTTCCATCTTATGTATTTTGCTATTAATAGCCATGGGGACTGTTTGTGCAGGTCTGGGGCTTGTGGGCCTAGTGGAGGACCAGGTGGTATCTCCTTATGACTTAAACATCAGACACTATGTCTATGATGATCGCTTGTTTGATGATATTTTGCCTGAAATGAAGGACCTGGTGGGGCCGTATGATCAGGTTTTTGTCTACAACTTGGATATGTCACCAACCCTCTTGTTTACTGAACCTGTGAAAGAAAGAGAGTTCTTCATTCGCATGGAGGCCATGACCCTGAGTGATTTTAACACCACCAGGCGACACCAGGGGCTAGATCCAGTGAGCTTGGAGGCAGATAGCTATATGTATGTATCCAACCAGGCTAAGCTTTTAGATGCTTATGGACCAGTCCTGAGTGACCTGACCATAGGAGATAGGGTTTACACCCCCCAGGCCTATGAGCGATACGACTATTATAATGCTTATATGGACTCTACTAGCCTGATAATCTTGCCGGATGAAGTCTTAATAGATAAAAGGCTGACCAGTGAGATTTGGATTCTTGACCCAGAAGACCCAAGGGGGCTGACAGAAGACCTTAAACTCTTGCAAGACAAAGACTTCTTCTTCATTGATAGTAGGGAGATTAACACCATTCAAAGTCTAGGCACTCAGACCATCACAGCCTATGTTGCCCTTTATATTGGCTTTGTCTTTATTATGACCACAGTGGTTTGCTTGTCCCTCCAACAACTGACAGATGTATCAGACCACATAAAGCGGTATGACCTCCTCATTAAATTGGGCGTGGATAAGAAACAGATCAAACACAGCTTGCAGGTTCAACTTTTGGTATACTTCCTCATGCCCCTTGGTCTGGCTATCGTTCATAGTTTTGTTGGTATTTATGCCATGCAGCCCATGATGCGGTACTTGGGCCAGGTCAATATCTGGAAGTATGCAGGTATCACTGGCCTCCTGGTTATGGGGGTATATGCTGTTTACTTTGTAGCCACCTATGCCATGACATCAGCCATCGTATTTAAGCAGCAGAGATAAGATTAGACCCCAAGAAAATTTTCTTGGGGTTTTTTAGACCGCAATATATTAATAGTTTGGCTTAGGCATATGGCCTATACTGATCATAAGGAGGGGCATATGATAATAAAGTTTAAGATTATACCAGAAGAACAAACGATAGAGGGTCAGTTCATAGTGAAGAAGGGGGAGGTGGACTCCGACCAGTTTCTCTTGAATGAGGACTTTGAAGTAGGGGCCTTATGGGTGGATGGGCACCCCTTAGACCCAGAAGAAGTGTCAGCTCGTGTGACCTATATGGATAGGGACTATCAGGTTAGGGCCTACAAGTTTGATCCGGATTTCCAGGAACTGATAGTATCCTACAAGGGACAATTAACCGGTCAAGTTGGTGCCTGGCCCTATGTTAAGGACCAAATCAGTCCTGACTTTTCCCTGATTCGCTTTGAGTCACTGGCCTATCCACTCTTTTATGATAATACCAGTCAGGGTCTGACAGCCTACCTAAGGGAGGGGAGGATGGATGACCATATAGAGGTCGACCTTGTAGGAGACCAAAAGTTGATTTCCTCTGCAAGCCTAGTAGACATTAAAGATAACTGCTACCAGCTCAGGGGAGATGGTCGGAGGATTAATATGGCTATCGGTCCCTATACCCATGTAAAATCTAACTATGGGGACTTTCATGTTTTAGGCCAAGGAGCAGACACAGAAGGCCTGGTCCAGGACCTGGAGAAGGCCCATGGTTTTTTAAGTGATACCTTTGGCAAGAGGGAGGTTCAAACTACAACCACCTACATAGAGATTCCTGATGGCTTAGGCCAGTTTGTTGACCAGGGGGTGGCCTTCATTTTGACCAGTGTTTTAAGAGAGGCCAAGTACCGGTACAGCTTCATACACGAGTTCACCCACCTGGGATGGAATCCTAGGGCCAGCCAATCGGTTCAAAAGTGTCGCTTCTTTGATGAGGCCTATTCCAATTATCTGACCCTAAGGGTGATGGAAGACATCAGGGATCTGGTTAGTGCCCAGGCCCTAGAGGAAGCCCTTATAAGGTCCTACCAAAAAAGCCTTCAAAGCTACGATGGACGAGTGGCTATAGTAGACTATGGGAAACATGACTATGGTGACCAATCTTATACCATAGGGGCCCTGACCCTTAAGGCCTTGGAAGACTACATGGGGCGGCCATCCTTTGACCTTATAACCAGGGACTTCTTAGAGGCCTACCGAAGCCAAGAGGTTGATTTTGATGGTTTTATGGCCTTTTATGGAGCTAGGCGACCAGATCTCGACTTAAGTCCCTTTTTCAAAGACTGGCTAATTGGGACAGATGGCCATAAAAAGTTTCAATAAAAAAGTTGGGAAGCAACTTTGAGTTCAGAAAAAAGTTGGGAAGCAACTTTTGGTTCAGTAAAAAAAGCCTGGGAACCAGCTTTTGTAGTAAAATAAGTAGGGAAGCAACTTAATAGGTTTTAGACAAGAGCATGGTTCTCCATGCTCTTTAAGTGTTTCATGGTCTTTTATACTTAAGATGTAAGTGGACCATGTGACTATAGGTTGATTTATCCAAGACCTTCAAAGAGAAAATATGAAGAAATTTTAAAATATGTGTTATAAAACTGTACCTAGGGGTATTAATAGGCTCTGGGAGGGAAAAATGAGGAAAAATATTACAGTTACTGTTTTCATATACATGATGATTGTTATTTTTATAGCCTTTTTCTTAATGGGCCTGTTTTGGTATGAAAACTCGAAGGATATAATCGAAGAGTCAAGGAATCTAGAGGTCACATTTGATAAGGAATCAAGAATGGCTGACCTCAAGGGAAGAGTTGAAGTCATGCACCAATATGTGAGGGTTCAGGAAAGTTATTTAAAGGCTGAGACTGAGCTCATGTTAAAAGAGGATGTGGGGGCAATCAACAAGCAACTTACCCATCTTTATCAGACATATTCTGGGGTTTTACCAGTGGGCCTAGTGGATGATATCGCTATTCAGTCTATTAGTGCCACTTCAAAAAATGAGGGCCAGGTCGTCTTCGTCTTTTCTAAGGGCCGGTTTTTACTGAACGCCTTTGATGTTGGAGGCCTAGACCTAGAAATACATGAGGGCTTCTATTTCACCAATATTAGGGAGGGGCAAGAGGTCTTTAGGAGTTTAATTTATGTTGAGTATGTACCTGCTTTTGATTTTTACTTGGGGTCTTATGTTAACTATGACCATTTGGCCCATGAACTTGAACTGGAGATACTGGACTACCTAAACAATGTTTCTGATGGCTTCAATGGGCAGATTTCATTCTTTATCCATGACTATGCTGGCAGGGTTTTAACCGATGGTCACTATAAGAGCAGGATTGGGGAGAATGACTATGACTTCACAAATAGAGCAGGCATACAACCCATCCAAGAACAGATTATGATGGTCACAGGACTTGAACAGGCTGCCTTTCATGAGTTTGACTTATATGATGATACACCCTGGTTGACTTATGTGGTTAATTTAAGCGACTATGGTTGGGTAGTGGGTGGCCGGATGAACCTTGAAGACTGGCAACAATCCTTATCAGACCAGGCGGACTTCCAAGAAAAGTGGCTTAAGGAGGAAGTCGAGGAAATTGTATTAATACTCGCTTTGATTCTAATCGTGGCGATTGTAGCTGCCTACATGTTAACCAAACAGTTAAAAGTCAACTTAAGGTCAAGCCTGGAGGCTGTTAAGTCTTCAGTAGAGGGTCAGGAACCGGTCGCTCTTGAAAAAGTAAACTACAAGGATCTTCAGGAGATTGCCCAGGCAACGAATACCATCACTCAGGAAATTCATGTCCTCAAGCAGAGGGATCCCTTGACGGGTCTCTATAATAAAAACCATATGTTTGAGTTGTTGGACTATGAGCACCTCCGGTGTATCCAAGACCAGACGCCTTTGAGTTTGGCCCTCTTTGACATAGCTGAGTTTAGAACCATAAATGACCGCTATGGCTTTGATGCAGGAGATACAGTCATCAAAACTGTAGCTGCCTTGATTGTCAACCAAATTAGAGACAAGGATAAGGTGGTACGCTATAATGGGGAGGAGTTCCTGATTATTTTCTCGGAAACACCCCTAGATGAAGCTGTAGAGATCAGCAAGGGCATAATAGAAACAATCTCTTCAAAACTTATAGACCCCATTTTGGAGAATATTAATATCAGTGCTGGTCTAGTGGATGGCCAGCAGGACCTGGTTAGAAAGATGATTAAGAACGTGGAAGACGCCTTGATGAAGGCTAAGCAGCTAGGAAGCAACCAGGTTTACTGGGAAAATGATAAAAAGTGATAATTTGCTATTGGCATATGCCAATAGCTTTCTTTTTGCTCTTAAGGAATTTTTAATAATATTTAAGAATAAAATTATCTTAAAAGTGCTTAGTGTTTTAACTAGGAGGGTAAAGAAACAATACGTGTGTGAATCAATTAACTTTATTTATATAAGGGGGGGAGTATGAAAGCAAATGAAGTCCAAGAAGTCATAGAAGATACTCAAAAGAATAAGTATTTGACCTTTGTCCTAGGCAAGGAAAATTATGGCTTTGAAATTCAATATGTTACAGAAATTGTCGGCATGCAGGAAATCACTGATGTGCCCGACGTCCCTAGGTCCATTCAAGGTGTTATTAACTTAAGGGGTAAGATCATACCAGTTATGGATGCCCGAACAAAATTTGGCAAGGATAAAATTGCCTACTCAGATCGAACCTGTATTGTTGTAGTAGAGGTCAAAGGGCTTTTGATTGGGGTCATTGTTGATGCTGTATCAGAGGTTTTAACCATAGAAGAAGACCAAATGGTCCCACCTCCATCGATCATCAACACAGGTAGTCAATACATAAAGAACATCGGAAAGAGTCAAGACATAGTAACCTTATTGTTAGACATTGAATCCTTACTCAATCAAGACGAACTAGAGTATATATCAAACTAGGAGGGATAGTATGAAGTGGTATAGAGATATGAGAATTGGCGGTAAATTAATTTTAGGTTTCGTTATTGTAGCCATCATTGCAGGGGTTATTGGTATCGTTGGTGTCACAAACATCAAAAAAGTAGATGACGCAGATACATACTTATATGAGCAAATGACAGTCCCCCTAGGGGAAATGGTTATGATCACGGAATCCTTCCAAAGGATGCGGGGCAATGTCAAGGATGTTATCCTATCTATTGGTGATAACACAAAAATTGACGGCTACCATGAAGACATAAAGGCCAGAAATGTTACCTTTGACGAGAATTTAAATAGCTTCAAGAGCACCCTTATAACAGATGAAGCCAAGGATCTGGTGGATGATCTCATTGAAAACAAGGCAGCTTATGATGACCTGGTTGAGGATATAATTGAATTATCCAAAGAGGGTAAAAGAGATGAAGCCCTGGCAATCAACTCAGGTGAAGGTAACCAAATTCGAAAAGAAATCCAAAAGGGCATTGAGGCTCTAAAGGAGTCTAAAATTGACAATGCTGCTCAAACAGCCAAGGATAACACGGATTTGACCAAGTCAGCATCTACTATTATGATTACCCTGATTGTTGTTGGGGTTGGTCTATCAATTGGTCTGGGTCTTTATATAGCCAATGTTATTAAAAAACCTCTTAACAAGATGTTGGCTGCTGCTGATAAAATTTCTGATGGGGACTTGGATGTTCACATTGATATTCAAAGTAAGGATGAGGTGGGTCAATTGGGCCTAGCCTTTAAGAAGATGACAGACAACTTAAATTCTGTTATGTCTAACATCAACTCTGCTTCTGACCAAGTTGCAGCGGGGTCATCTCAGGTATCGGATTCTTCTATGTCCTTGTCGCAAGGGGCTACAGAACAAGCGAGTTCTATAGAGGAACTGACTGCATCCGTAGAAGAGATTGCGTCTCAAACCCGACAAAATGCAGCCAATGCTGACAAGGCAAAAGAACAGGCAACAGATGCCAAGGGGCATGCTGAACGTGGTAATGCACAGATGTCAGACATGTTACAGTCCATGGAAGAGATCAACCAATCCTCTTCTAATATTTCTAAGATCATTAAGGTTATAGATGATATAGCCTTCCAAACCAATATATTAGCCTTAAATGCTGCTGTTGAAGCTGCTAGAGCAGGTCAACATGGTAAGGGCTTTGCAGTAGTAGCAGAAGAGGTTAGAAACCTAGCAGCCCGTTCGGCTAATGCAGCCAAGGAAACCACTAGTCTGATCGAAGGCTCTATTGAAAAAGTGACTGAGGGGACTAGAATAGCCAATGAAACGGCTGATGCCTTGACCCGAATTGTTGAGGGTGTGTCTCTAGCGACTGACTTGGTTGCTGAAATTGCTGTGGCCTCTAATGAACAGGCCCTTGGTGTAGAGCAAATTAACCAGGGCTTGACTCAGATTTCCAATGTGGTACAGACCACAAGTGCTACGGCTGAAGAGACAGCTGCAGCTTCAGAAGAATTATCGGGCCAATCGGCCATGCTCAAGTCTCAAGTGGCTACCTTCAAGCTAAGAGGCTATGTAGACAACCAAACAGAGCAAGTGAATCCAGATGTGATGAAGATGCTGGATTCGATGCAGACTCAACGGCCTCAAGAGAGCCAGTCAAAGGTGAAGAAGATTAGCCTAAGTGACTCTGAGTTTGACAAGTATTAAATAAGGATATAGGTTGAATGAGTATCGGGTCTAGGCCCGATACTTTCTATCCATATGATAAAGAGAGGTTTATATGACATTAACGGATAAAGAATTTCAGTTGATTGCTCAATTGATTTATGACTACAGTGGCATCCACCTTAAACCTGAGAAAAAGACCCTCATGATGGGGCGACTCAACAGCATGCTTTCGGAACACAAGATGACTTCTTTTATGGACTTCTATAAGTTTGTGAAGGAAGACCGGACAGGCAAGATCATCAGTGAATTGATTGATCGAATGACCACCAATCACACCTATTTTATGAGAGAACCGGAGCATTTTAAGTATTTTGAGAAAGAAGTGATTCCCTACCTTAAGTCCCATGTGAGTAATAGGGACCTAAGAATATGGTGTGCTGCTTCTTCAACGGGAGAGGAGCCTTATTCTCTGGCCATGCTTCTTGAAGATAACCTGGGTAACCAGTATCCGGCCTGGGACAAGAAACTACTGGCGACAGATATTTCAGTCAATGTGCTTGAAAAGGCCAAGCACGGTCTCTATGAGGATGAAAGAGTATCTGATATTCCGCGCCTGTGGAAGATGAACTATTTCTCAAAGATCAATGCTTCTGGCTACCAGGTCAAGGAGTCTATAAAAAAACAGGTGATCTATAGACGGTTTAATCTTTTAGAAGAGGTCTTTCCCTTTAAGAAGAAGTTCCATGTAATCTTCTGTCGTAACGTAATGATTTACTTTGACCAGCAAACCAAGAGGGACCTGGTTGATAAATTTTACAAGCATATGGAATATGGTGGCTTCTTGTTTATTGGACATTCAGAGTCCATCGACCGAAATCACACCCAGTTTAAGTATATTCAACCTGCTGTCTACAGGAAGATTTAGGAGGTATTATGCCCATAAAGGTTTTAATTATAGATGATAGCTTGATATTTAGAGAGATTATAGCTAGAGGCATATCAACATCACCGGAAATCATGGTGGTTGGCAAGGCAGTAGATGCCTATGATGCCAGGGACAAGATCCTAGACCTAGAACCAGATGTGATTACCTGTGATATTCAGATGCCCAAAATGGATGGTATAGAGTTTGTTAGACGCCTCATGCCCCAGTATCCCCTGCCAGTGATTGTTGTGAGTTCAGTTAGCAACAGGGTCTTTGATGCCATGGAGGCAGGGGCAGTAGACTTTGTAACCAAACCCTCGCCAGATGTGGCTGCTAGTGTTCAGACCTTCATCATTGGCTTGATCGACAAGATCAAGGCAGCGGCTTCAGCTAAAATATTAACATCTCCGAGTCAAAAGCCCACCCACCAGACCCTTAAGACCTACAACCACCATAATCTTCTGGCCATAGGGGCCTCTACTGGAGGGACAGAGGCTATTTACAACCTCCTCTGTCAATTGCCAAAGAAGATGCCAGGGATTGTTATTGTCCAGCATATTCCACCAGTCTTTTCCCAAATGTTTGCTGAGAGGCTCAATAACCAGACCCACTTTGAGGTCAAGGAGGCAGCTCACGGCGACCGGGTAGAAGAGGGCCATGTTTACCTGGCACCAGGTGACAGGCACATGGAGGTCCAGAAGCGGGGGACCAGCTATTATTTGAGGGTTTTTGAAGGCGACAAGGTCAATGGCCACTGTCCATCAGTGGATGTATTGTTCAATTCCATATCCAAGCTGGCTCCAGACAAGGTTATTGGTGTCATCCTGACGGGTATGGGCTATGACGGAGCCAGGGGCCTAACCCGGATGAGACGGGGCGGGTCTATGACTATTGGCCAAGACGAGGCATCTTCGGTTGTTTATGGCATGCCCAAGGCGGCCTATGAGTTGGGTGGTGTAGCCAAGCAGGCCCCTCTTAACAAGATAGGCTATCATATTATACAGACATTGAGGTGATTTATGTACATCATTGGTTTAGGGGAATACGCTATATCAGAAAGTCATGATGAATCAATCACAACCCATGCTCTAGGATCTTGTGTGGCCCTGATCATTCATTGCAAGCTGACCAAGTGTACGGGCATGGCCCACATTGTCTTGCCCAAGTATGACACCCACCATGACTTATTTCATAAGAAGGAGGCCTACTTTGCAGATGTGATTGCACCCAAGATGATTGATTATTTTTTAAGTCGTCGTTTCTGCAACAAGAAGGGGCTGGAGATTACCCTAATTGGAGGGGCAGAGGCCAAGGACCACCGAGACATGTTCAAGGTTGGCCAGAGGAATATGCATGAGATTGAGGGAATCCTCCATGCCTATGGCCTGAGCTACAATAAGGAGGAGACTGGCGGCCGGTTCTCTAGGTCAGTTACGGTTCAAGTGGCGGATGGGTCTATAGATATCAGGAAGAACAAGATGTTATTATAAGGATGTGACCATGTATAAGGATTATTTTCTCATTTTACAAGTTCATTACTTGGCCTCGGATGAGGTGATCAAGGCGGCTTACAAGCGTCTTTGCCAGATCCACCACCCAGACCAGGGGGGCAAACGCCACCTTTTCCATGACCTGCAAGAGGCCTACGAAAGTCTGATGGATCCAAAGAAGAAGGCTGATTACATGAAGGTTTGGATGAAATTTAACATCCATGAGGAAAAGTTCCACATGGATGAGCTTAAGGATTCATTCTATAACATTACTCTCTTTCACATAAAAAAAATCCTGATAGAGTACCTAGAGGCTATTCGGGATGGTGATTTTGAAGGGGCCTATGGTTATATCAGCCACCGCAACCAGAAGCACCTCTACCTCAAGGACTTTGTCAACTGGCAAAGGGCCATTGGCCAGGTCCACCAAATCCTTGATTTTGAATGTTTTATCAAGCAGGTCCATGGCAGTGACCACCACCAGCCTGAGATTCGTTTTAGGGTCAAGGTCAAGGAGTACAACCAGGTCCTGAACCGGGTTGAGGAGGACTTTTTTGATAGGGTTCTGGTTTATGAAGACAACCAGTGGCGGGTCAAGCTCAACCACTTTGATGTCAAGTCAGTCATTAAGAAGTATAAGAAAATCTCTGCCCTCAATAAGAAGAATAAAAAGCAGTTTCATAGACTCCTGCCCAGCCTAGAAGAGGGACGGACCACAAAGTTTGTTTCTAAGCGTTTCTTCATCAGCAATTGTGACTATGAATACTTACGATTTAAACGGTATAAGAATGTTTTTTCAATCCTATCTGTTGAGGTCACAGGCCCCCTAGACAGCCATTTGTTAGAGGAAACCCTGGCCATGGAAACAAGGGATACGGATTCTTTTTGCTTGTTTGATAAAAATCATTATTATATACTTTTACCAGAGACCCTCAAGTCGGCTGGGTCAACAGTGGCTAATAAAATTTCATCGGCCCTAAGGGGGAAGACTGAAGTCAAGCTAAAGTATAAGATCAGTCAAGTGAATGAACGGTATGAGTCTATTAAGGAAATGTTAGATCGGTTGAAGGCCTAGTTCAATCGATTTTTCACTTAAGTTAGGAGGCCTATGAGACCCTTACAAATCAATGATAAAAGCATGGTTGAAAAGAGAAATCTGTTGTATAATATAAGAATGTCTGAATTGAACTTCACCAATCTTTATGCCTGGCGGGATAAGTATGACTTCCACCTGCATGAGATAGGGGATGTCTTGTTCATCGTCAATAAAAAAGAAGACAGGTTTTACTTTTCCCAGCCCCTGGGTGAGACTGAAGACCTGAGGACCATCTTACTTAACCTGATGGCAGACTTTGATATAGGGTCATGTTGCCTAAAAAAGTGTGACCAGGCCATGGTCAAAGTTTTAGAAGATTTGGATCTGGAGGTCTCATCTGAAGCCATCCGGGATGACTATGACTACATCTATGACTTTGAGTCCTTGAGGTCCTTAAGGGGCAAGGCCAACCATAAGAAAAAGAATCATGTGAATAAGTTTTTAAAGTCCTATGACTGGACTTATGAAATTATGGGGCCGGCAACCTTTGATGGTGTTTACCAGGTGATGGATACCTGGTTTGAAGGAGACAAGGACCAGGAGGAGTATAGGGCTATAGACCGGGTTATAAGGGCCTGGGACCAGCTCAGTGTCTGTGGAGGCCTCTTATATGTGGACAGTAAGCCAGTAGCTTTTGCTATTGGTGAGATCTATCATGAGGATACCCTCCTCATGCATTTTGAGAAGGGGGACACAGCCTATCATGGGGTTTATAGTATGATGACCCATGAGTTTCTCAGTCGGTTTGAAAATATAAAATATGTCAATAGGGAACAGGATTTAGGAATAGAGGGGCTTAGAAAGTCCAAGCTTTCTTACCATCCTATAGGCTTTATTGAAAAATACAATGTAAGAATAAGTGAGCGTGACCAATGAGTAAAAAGCACAACAAAAAAAGACCAGTAACACGATCTGAAAGAATCAAGGCCAAGGCGACCTCTTTAAATGAGAATGGTCATGGGATGATCAAGTACCAGGGCAAGTCCGTACCGGTTCCATTTTTATTGGCGGGTGAAGAGGCCCTTTTAGATTTAGAGAAGGTAGGCAAGCACTACCAATCGACTATCCAGTCTGTAATTAAAAGGTCACCTGACAGGGTTAGTCCAACCTGTCCCTACTACTATTCTTGTGGGGGATGTCAGCTTCAGCACTTGGACTATAAGAAGCAGGGCAAGCTGAAGGAGAACCAGGTTAAGGGCCTACTGCCTAAGAAGAAGGTTGATCCTATTATCCTCATGAAGGAGCCTTATTATTACAGAAATAAGGTGATTGCATCTGTGGCCACTCAAAATAAAAAACTGATCACAGGCTTCTATAAGCCTTTTTCTCATGAAGTGGTTGCCATAGACCATTGTGAAGTACAGATGCCCCAGGCTGATAAGATTCTAAAGACGCTTAGGAGTCTATGTTCTAAGCACAAGATTCAGGCCTATAATGAAGATACACAAAATGGTTTCTTAAGACACATCTTATTAAAGATGGGTCATAAGACAGATGAGGTCTTGGTAACCTTTGTTGTGGCTTCAAAGGTCTTTCCGTCTAAGGCAAAACTCCTTAAGGATTTAAAGGAGGCCCATCCGGAGATCAAGTCGATCACTATGAACATCAACAACAGAAAGACCAGTGTGGTCTTGGGTAAGGAAGAGATTATCTTACATGGGGATGGTAAAATCAAGGATAACCTGTGTGGTTATGACTTTAAGATATCGTCTCAATCCTTCTATCAGATCAATCCGGTCCAAACAGAAAAGTTATATCAGACAGCCATGGACCTGGCACAGATTAAAAAGGATGAGGTGGTCCTTGATACTTATTCAGGGATAGGAACTATTTCCATTATAGCTACTAAGCATGCAAAGATGGTTTATGGGGTAGAGCTTAATAAGGAAGCGGTTAAGGACGCCAACCACAATGCCAAGCTTAATAAGATAAATAACATTAAGTTTGTTCAAGCAGATGCTACCCATGCCATGGTACAAATGGCCAAGGAGCGTTTCCACATTGATGTTCTCTTCTTAGATCCACCTAGAGAAGGATCTACACCAGAATTTATTAATGCTGCTTTAAAGCTAAAGCCTAAAAAGATCGTCTACATTTCATGTAATCCCTACACCCTAGCAAGAGACTTAAAACTCTTTGAAAAGGCCTACAAGGTTGAAAGGGTTGTACCTGTAGATATGTTCCCACACACGAGTCATGTGGAGTGTATCTCACGGTTAGTTAGGAAAGAAAAAAAATAAGTGTTGGCTTTATGCAGTTAAGCCCATCACTGCAATGATGGGTTAAGATACTGCTTTAGTTATTCAGTGGTGCGAACGCATAGTTGATTTTAAATGTTTTGTCAGCATTAATCTCTATGCGTTCCACTAATGCTGTTACAAGTTTCTGGTCAACTTTAGTGGCGTTGATATACTGGTCAATGTATTGCTTAGTTTTCTTAATGTCAAAGGCTTTCGAATTACCTTTAGTATCAGCTTTAATTTCTTTAAGCTGATTCGATAACTCAATATATTCTTCTCTTAAACCAGCAGATTTTTCATCGTATTCATCTTTGGTTAATCTCCCTTCAAGTTCCATATCAAGAAGCCTATCATGTTTAATTCTATTCTTCTTAATTTTCTCTTCAAGTTTAACAGTAGTACTTTTCGTATTTCCAAGAAGTTTCTCAGCTTCTTTTTTTAGTGCATTTTCAATCTTCTTATAATCAAAGTTCTTAGAAAAGGTATTAATATCAGCTAAGATTGCTTCTTCTATAGCTTTCTCTTTAATGCTGTGGTTACAGTCGCAAACAGTTTTACCTTTTTTCTCGTTAGTACCACAAATGTATCCTTTGATGTTTTTACGATACCACATAGTACCACCACAATCGGCACAATAGATTCTTTGAGTAAAAAGCCTTTTAACAGGTCGTGTACCGTATTTACCACGCCTATTTTTAACTTTAATTAGTTCTTGGACTCTATAGAAGGTTGCTTCATCTATAATGGCTTCATGAGTATTCTCATGGCGTATTTGCTGTTCTTTTGGTATTTCTTTTCTCTTATGATTTACAGCACTAATACTACTTTCTTTATGCTGTACAAGATTACCAATGTAAGCCTCATTCTCAAGAATTTTTCTTACTGTTGTTCCATGCCAGTAAATGCCAGCATTTTTTTTCCCAAGTTCCTGACTAGGTGTTCTAACTTCTTCAGCAATTAAGATTTTAGCAATAGTATCTTGGGCTTTACCTTCAAGTGTTAGTTGAAATATTCTCTTTACAATTTCAGTTGTCTCTTCACTCTTAACTACTAATGTTTTACCATCCTCACCACCTTTAACATAACCGTAAGGTGGGGTAGAACCCATAAATTTTGCTTGCTTCATATTTGTAATCATCATAGCTTTAATACGTTCAGAAGTCTGTTGTGCTTCACTTTCAGCCATCCAAGCATGAAGACCAAACATTGCCATACTTTTAGGGTCATGAGAATCTACTTTGCCATCAAGAGTATAAATTCTGATGTCTTTGTTTTCTGCTAATCGTTTAATTCTATAAGATAATTCTACATTTCTTGCGATTCTAGTAAGTTCCTTTGCAACAATCATATCAAACTTACCAGCTTCAGCATCTTTAAGCATCCTCATCAAATTTTCACGGTCAGCGTTTGTTCCAGTTTCAACATCAAGATAAATATCATGATACTCATAACCTTCTTTCTTAATAAACTGTAGAAACTGCTGTTTTTGGTTCTCTAAACTTTTTTCCTGTTCAATTTTGTCGCTACTTACTCGAATGTAAGCAACTGCTTTTTTTAGTCTTTCTATATGTTGTGAATAAGCCATTAATAATTCTCCTTTCTCTATGCTACTTTTTTGGCATTATTTGCGTTCTCAATATCTTCTCGAAGTTGTAGCTTTAACAATTCGATAATGATATCTTCAAGTTGTAATTCACCAACACATTCAGTTTCCCATCTAACAGGTTTTTCATTTGCTTTTTTCATCTTTAATCCAACTCCTTTCAAGTGTTTATAAGGTTCAGGAAATGTGTTATTTCCTTTGTTGGATTAAGTATATTATACGACATCACAATCTAATCCACAATGCCGGAATGGTAAAAGTGATGGTGATGTGTTTGAAACATTGTTGAATTTCTTCAATAAAAAAAGAGTCTTATACAGACTCTTGTAGTGGTTTTAGTATTAATTCAAAGTCATCAATAACATGCCTGTTGAAATTTTTGTTGGTTAATCTCTTGTATACATCTTCACTTAAAAAATCATAGTAAATAGGATTCTTAAAAGTATTTTCTAAAAATTCAATACTAGCCTTAGATTTAAAGCTATAGTCAGGCAGATTTTGCGACAGATACAAATGAATACGATTGATATGGACGTTCAAAGAATACATCTTGAATAGATTTCTCACAATATCCATTTCATCATCATTAACCGATAGATAAGTAACATGAGTATCTATCCTTACAAAATTAAATCCAAAAGGTACTTGAACACCTTTGCTGTTTAATACTTTGTCGTTGCTAATCATAAACTGATTCAATTAAGCCACCTCTTTCTTTCTTACTGCTTTTTTAGTGTTATCATTTAGTGTAATCACATAGTATTCATAGGTATAATGAATCTTCTTGATATCATCACTTGAGATGCCTAAATAATTACTGACACGTAAAATATCGTAATCTCTTTTCTCCTTCATGCCTTTTCGAATCATTCTTGAACGGTTTCTACTATCTTCTTCTTCAGCCCATTGAATAAAGCTTAGAATTGTTTTAGACTTAGCACTATCCTCTGAAGTGAGTTTTTCTTTATATGCTATTTTTTCTGCTTTACTCATAGCATCATATCTAGATGCTAGTTCTTTAAAAATCTTATTTGCTGTATCATTCATAATTATAATTCTCCTTTCTGTTCTTGTAGGAAAGGGCATATTGTTAATAAAAGCTTTTCAATACCACAGTTATGTTTTTCGGACAATCCATTAAACTCATTATAAAGATGAATAAGTTGCTGGAGGTCATGACTACTTATTGCATCAAATACTCTGGCATCAATGATAGTGTCTCTATATTCTCTATTGAACAGAATTTCTATTATTGTTTCTTCAGTTAAGTGAACTGCTTCTGAAATCTCGTTAGGATTCTTTAAGTCTATTTTCATAGCAAACACTGTAAGAATACATTCAATATCTGATGGACTATGGTTCGGCAATAAACTGGCTAATCTTGATGTTTTATCTAAGTTCATTTTTAGCCACCTCATTTCTGTTTAATTCTTTGTGTAACTCAAATGTTCTCATGAACATTCTGTCTCTAGTGTCAACATCTCCATAAGCACTAACTAACCTTACATCGTTATCAATCATAAGCTGGACTAATTCATAAAAGTACTCACTATTTCTTGTTAAATCATGAAGACAAGTAATGTATACTTCATCAATTTCTTGATTAGTTACTAAATTTATCAGTTCTATTAAACCAGTTCTTTCTTTGTTATTAGCTGAACCATAATCAGTTATGGCAATCACATTATCATATTCTGCTGGACTAATGTTCTGTAAAATATCTTTCATGTCGCTACCGTCATTATCATTTCTTGTGTACGCTACTATTTTCTTTTTCATAAAATTCACTCCCTATTTTGTATTGTTATTGTTTTGCTGATTCCGTATTAGCTACCTTACACATACATCATAACGACTTTTTACAGAAAATGTTCCAGAATAAAATAATATAAAAAGTGATAATGTTGACTAAACAACACTATTATAATGATGGAGGTGGTTAAGAATGAATATGGAAAAATTGAAGGCAGAAATACTACAGGAACTAAAAAAGAACCCTGAAGCAGTAGACACATGTGAGGACTACGCTTTTAGGTTCTTATTAAAAAAGGATTTTAAATTTAAAAGAGAACACTTTGAGGAACTAGGGGATTATATAAGACCGTATGTGATTCTAGAATTCACTAAAAAATATGGAATAATGGAATGATAGAAGACATATAATTATAAAAAAATCTTCTATAAGAGAGACTGGCTGTAGTTTAGCTGGTCTTTTTTATTTTAGTTAATCAAAACAGCAAAGAAGCTTACCAGCAAACATGGAAATACACCATGTTTGTTTTTAAAGTTAAGCATAAAAGAAAAAGCCCACTGATAAGTGGACTTGTTTGTTATTCTTGCAACTGGAAAATCACATCTTCAACTTCGAGTCTAAGTGCTATTAAATCTTCAATAGTATAAAACTCTTTATCCCATGCTGTGTCAATTACACTTTTGTTAATAATTTTTGGTAGCTGGAATCGAGTCTTTCTCATTGCCCCATCAATTCGATTTTGAAGGTAATCTCCTGTATATACCTTTTTATAGTTCTCAATCGTCTTAAATCTCTTTTCGACTTTGGGTTTAGCTACACTAATAAACTCAGCAAGAATTCTATCAATATAAGTGACAGAGTAATCCAGAATTTTACGTTCTTCATCTGTAATTGTGCCAGTAGTTAGCCTAATAACTAAAGAAAAATAATCTCTCTTAGCGTTAAAACTTCTTCTAAATACAGTAACATCATCTTGAATGCGTTCTTTACTGGTTTTATTAGATTTCTTTTCTTTAGCTTCTTCTTCTAGTGCTTTTTGTCGATTAATCCTGTCATTTTCACGCCTATTTAGCATATATTCAATTGCTTCAGCGTGTAGCCCATAATCAAAAGTATCTCTATAAATATCGCTATTATACACTTTAGAATCCATATAGCTTAATCCATGCATATTAAGGAAATTCTCTGTCTTAAATCCAGCAAAAGATAAGAATACAGCTACACTAAAATAGAATTTCTTACTGAATTCAACATCTTTACCGTTCTTGTAATTATAGAAGACTTGTTTTTTAATACCAGCTTTGTCAAGCTTCTCAATCAGAGTTGGAATTCTCTTTATTTCTTTATCCTTGTCATTGTCACGATTGTCAATAACATGAGTAGCCCTAACAATCGTATCTAAATCCCAACTTGCTTTTTCACGTTCGGCTGAAGGGAGGTTGGTATCACTTGCCATTTTTTTAGAATCTCTCATAGCTAGTGTTTTGTCATCAAACTCCTGAACTAAATCATCTAATTCTCTTATAGGATTTCCAGAAGAGTCTCTATCTAAATCAATATCAGCTAGAATACTTGTTTTCTCATATTCAAGTCTAGCTTCAATCAGGCTTACAACTCTTCTTCTATAATAAGTTTCATTCAGTTCTTCATCATCAGCATCCTGATTATTGAAAAACCACTCATCATCTTCATAATCGCCCTCAAGAATGTCATCAATTATTTCGTTGTAGTCATCGATATTCGAAATGTACTGGTATTTCACATCATTCATAAGTTTTTCTAAAGCCTTTGGATAATCCATAGGCTGATTAAAAGCATCGAAAAGCATCGGAGTTATATCTTGTCGAATAGTTTTATCCTTATACTTAATATCTAAGTATACATCTTGTCTGACAGCATCAAAAAGACATGCCTTTTCGTATAAATCAGAGTCATCGACTTCTTCCTTAAGTTGCTTCATCTTTTCAACATACTCAGCTTCTTGTCCTTCATTTAACACAAGATAATCTCTTCTCAAGATTTCTCGTTTAACAACTATATCAAATAATTCCATTCATTCACCTCAAATCATTCATTCTCTTAAACACAATTTTAACACATAGCATTCCATAAAAAAAGAAAGCTTTTCTGAAATAACTCTGTTACTAACATGCTTGTCATGTTAGCTGGTAAACCCTAGCTTTCAATAAAGTTGCTATCACAACATTATTATTTACTAAGACAGGTTGATGACCAAATAGCGAAACTTTCTTCATTTTTTTATTATAAATGAAGCCCTATCTTTATATCATATAGAGATAACTAATTTATAAAGGAGAGTGAGAATAGAGATGGACAAATTAAAGAAAAAAATAAAAAAAATCTTAGCCTTGCTAGGAGTGAAGATAATTGCTATCGCTTTAGTTATATTTATTATAATTCAAGCTGTTATTATGCCAATGTACGAATTATTATCTTGGAGACCTGATTTTGATTTCATAGCTGATTTCTTTGGTTCTTTTCGAGAAGAACCAATGACCATAGATAAAGCACAAGAATTTTATATAGATAAGGTAATTGAAGAAGGTTTTTACTCAGAGAGGTCTGATGCTGGAGAAATAAACAAGAAATGGTTTGAAAAAACTGGCGATGCGATTACAGCACAGTTTGAGGAATGGGGAATCGTTCAGGATTGGAATGATGAAAATATAAGAGATGCTAACGGGGCAAAAATAGATGGATTAACTCAAAATATAAGTTTTGATGTTTTGGAAAAATCTAAAGACTTATATAGAGATGCTGATAACAAAGAACATAATCTTAGCATTTTAAACAATGTAACAGTACAAATCTTAATAAACCAATTGATGAACAATATAACTGATGGTTTAAGATTGTTCTTTCCAGAAGCATTTACTAAGCCTGTTCCACCTCTTAAAGATTACCTAAGAGTTCAACACGCTACAGATGAAAAAGGAAATTTTATGTTTGATGAAGATAATCAACCAATTTATGAAATTTACCAGTTTGTTCAAGAATGGGATGTTTGGACAGGACAACCATTAAAAAAACCACATGGCTATATTGCAGAACTGATGGTTAAAGAAAAAAACAATGAAGATTATTATAAAGAAGCTGATGGCGTAAACTTAAACACAGTTGCTGAGTATGAACTGGGCGATATTATTGAAAATGAGTTTGGTAATGAAGTTAGAAAAATTAAGTTTAGTGCTATCTATGAAATCGAGGATACATTTGAAGGTGAACCAATTGTTCCAAAAGGAATGGATGAACCTAGAAAATATCTTCAAAGAGTAGATGTTGAAGATAAGTTTGGTAATCCTATTGTGTATAGCTTTGTAAGATTTAATATTGATACAACTAAAGTTAAGAAGCCTTTATACGAAGATGACTACAAGGATATTGTAGATGAAATGGCAAGAGACTTAATTAATAATGATGAATCTGGAAGATACTATGGTCAATATGCTTATACAGTAGCCTATCAAGATGCTTTAAAATTATATGAAGATGAATTAATTGAAGGTGAAGAGTATGAAGATTGGATATGGGAATATGAAGGAGAATCAAAAGCACTTGGAGAAATTCAAGACGATGGAACAATGCTTTACACAGCAAAGGAAGAGTATTTCAGATATTTCGTATACAATAACGAAGAATATGACAGAGTTAAATGGAATATCGTAGACGGTAAGCCTGTTTTAAGAGAAACTCCAGATGAAAGTTGGGCTAATAAAAATCTAGAGTATGCTTGGAGTCTTAAAGATGAAAAGATGGTTTATAAAACTTCACATGATGTTGTACCTTTTAGAATACCAAGTGTAGCAGATTGGGGTTTAGCACCACTATTTAGTTATATTCAAGCTTATCAAGTAAACTTCAAACAAGCATTATCAATCAGAGAAGAAAGAGATGCTAGTGAAGCTGGTGAGTATGTAATAGCTACTTATGGTTCGGAATTCTCACAAGCTGGAGATGGTTTTTATCCTAAACAGTTTGAAGAACAAGATATGGAATTAAGAAATAATTCTTTTAATGTTGATGAACTTGAGTATGTAGGTGATATCCACGAAAAGTACAATGGAGGCTTTGCTGTTCCAAGTCTTTTCGATGATGATGGGAAGTTTATTGGTGACAATGAGTTTAATGATGAAGATATTTTAAACAAAGTTGAATTTCTTTCACCAACTGTCAAAACAGCTAATATGTTTGATAACACAACAAAAGACCAATACACTAATCCTAACAAATGGTATATGTACTGGGGAGACAAAGTCTCACAAACTAACCCTGATAACACTCTTATACCACTGATTAGTAAAATCGGAGATAAGTTTACAGAGGCTAATTTTATTGATGAAGAAACAAATGTTGCTTCTTTAACTTACAATGATGCAAAACCAAAAAGTTTAATTTTTCAAGCTACAACGCCTTTTCAAAATATCCTTTATGCCTATAAAGATGAAACAAGAGTTGAATCGGAATTATCAGCAAATGATGCTAGGGTTCAAATTGGTTCATATTTTATTGATAGAAAATGGATAGCTGAAAGATTTGAAAAATCAATATTGGTTAAAGAAACAACATACTCATCTAGTCTAGTTAAGGATGAAGTGAATGGTGGTTATTTAAAAAATGAAGATGGTTCTTATGTTAAAGTGTGGGAAGAAGAAACTAAAGAAAGAGAAATCTTTTTAGGAACTGACCAAGTGAATTTAGAAATATTCAATAATGATTTACCTGATGGTGAGTATGATGAAAATGATATGGGAAAAGTGATTGAAAGCGTAGCATTTAAAAATGGTGACTATGACAATGTTAAGGTTTTAAAAGTGCCTACAGTATCTCAATCAACTATCGATAGTTATGATTATGAACATGGCGAGAAAGAAACTTCTAGCTATAAAAAATCAGAATTTAAAGGTCTTAAAATTAAACTTGTAACTGAAGATAAACGTGCTGGCGTTGAGATGCCTATATACAAAGTTTATTATGGATACAATATGACTACTAGACCAGTTCTTAACAAGACTTATATCGATTTTGAAGATGAAGATGATTACAATAAAAGACTTAATACTAATGGAAAAACTATCACAGAAATTAAGAATATTGAGTTAGAACAAGAATCGATTATGGCGTATTTTGATGACTACTTAAGAAACTTTGAGACTTACATTCCAAATCAAGCCCTGACTGATTGGACAGCGTTTGATAGAGTCGATGACGAATACCACGATGCTGTTAAAAAACTTGATGAAGTAAGAAATCTTAGTGCTTCAAGTTCAAGCTACAGAAGAACAATTAAAGAAACATTCGATTCCGAGACTTGGAAAAAGGCATTTAGCAAAATGAACATCTCAGGTGATAAGGATGAAGAGTTAGTATCTCAAGTAATGCTTGGTCTTATCGAAGAAATGAGAGACCTAGACAGCACAAATAGAACAGGTAACTTAAATCTATATATGGATAGTGATTCACATAATGCACAAGATTTCTGGGATGGTAGCAAGTCTACTAATTACTTCTTAGAAGCAGATGCTAGAACAGATGATATTCAAGCTTTAAATTACTTCTCATACTCTATTGGTAACTTAGTATTAAAATACGATGGAGACCTTTTAAAAGCTATTCAAGCCTTTTATATGACTCCTGAAGCTATGGATATTCTTTTAGAAAGAAATAAAGATACTTGGGGAAGCAGAAGCAATTCAGAAATCGTAAACCTAGCTAAAAACTATGGTGGTCGTGATGAACCTGACCTACAAAGTGATATTGTAGAAAGCTGTTTAGAGTATGTAGGCAACCCTGAAGACCAACAAAAGCTGGCTAAGACTTCTACTAAGTGGTATGAAGAAGTTTGGGATGCTACAACAAATGCTATCGATGAAACAATCACTACAGCAGACAACATCTTGGATAAAACATTCGAGGGTTATACCACTAAAGAAAACAAAGGTATTTACCACTACAAAGGCGATAAACTGAGTGTAGATGAACTTAACTTCTTAAAAGCTAGAATCTTGGCACAACTTCTAAAGATTGAAAACTTTGAAGATGTAGATGTTGATGGTCAGTTATTTACTTGGTTAAGTGCTGGTAGAATGGGTGGAAACCTTGGAGGTACAAGTGCCACTGGATTACAGGATTTTGAACCACTTTTATATATTGAAGGTATGGTTACACCTATTGAGTTAGATGCCAATGGTACTACAGTTATTACAAGCCCTTACGGTATGAGATTCCATCCAGTATATCATGAATGGAGATACCACAACGGTATTGATATCGGTAAGCCAAATGGAACGCCATTGCTAAGTATAGCCGATGGTGGGGTAGTAATCTTTAACGATTTTGCGGGGGGTGCTGGAAATATGCTTATGATTAAATATCCTATTGTTAAAGGTAAGGATACTGATTATATTACAGCAGTCTACATGCACATGAACAGTAAGTCACCACTAAAAGTAAATGACATTGTAAATGCTGGAGATGTGGTCGGATATGTTGGAAATACTGGAACGAGTTCTAACAAAAATAAAGGTGGTGGATATAACCTACACTTTGAAATTCGTGCTAACATTTCTGAAGATAATCCTTACTTTGATGAATGGAATCAATACATTAATTTTGAACAAAAAAACACTGTTAATCCATTCTGGTTCGTTGTTAATAACCCTACACAAGACCAAATTGATAGATTCATGCAAACAACTACAAGATAAGAAGAAGCCTTAATTGGCTTCTTTTTTTTATGAATTTTGAAATTATGTTATAAGTAATAAATTTTATTACTATCATAGTAATAACATAAAAATCACGAGTACTTCGAGTACAACTACAAAAAAACAACAACAGGAGGTGTTCGACATGAGAATCGATACAAATAAGTTTTATTACATGGCAAACATTCTTTACAATACAAAGCAAGTAAGGAATGAGGCAACAAGAACAGGTAGGTTAATCCCTGTAAAACCTAGTCATCTAGGTACTGGTCGATATATGACCTACAAGGAACTATCATTTTGGTTTGGTAAAGCTATGGCATATCGAAAGTCATGGGGATACCAACCAAAGAAACGTTACTAGAACATAGTAGCGTTTTTTTCTTAGAATAAATGAAAAAGAATCAGTCTATAATAGTAGTGATTCAAAGGAAACCTCCACAAAGGTTATCACCCTTTTGAGTTAACTCTCTTATTAATTATTTGTATTAGCGAAACAGTCTCTTAGGAGGCTGTTTTTCTTGTTTAACAAAGATTAGTGAAAAGATGATTACCAGTAAACTTGCAAGCAAGTTTAGTTCAAGGCAATTAAATGTAAGCCCTGTTCCATCCGTTAGGATGCTGGTAAACCCAAACTATAAGAAAATATCTACAGATTAAGCTATTTTTCTTATTAAATAACCTCCAAAAGCATATAACGTATTAGGACTAAAAATCCAATAACAAAAGGAGGTCATGAAACATGATAAAAAAACAAAATATAGCAATGATTTTATTAATGATAATTCTTATAATGACATTCTCACCTATAGCTGTTTTTGCCGATGAAAATGACAAAGATATTGCAAATGATATAGGTGATGTGAATGTTAAAATGACAGTTGACCCTAACACTGGGGAAGCGAGTATCGATATGGGATTAGGATTTAATGAAGAAGATGGAACACAGGAAGTGTGGTCACAAATATTTATTAAATACAAAGCTGTTATTGTAGGATTTACTGGAATAGCAATGCTAACTTCAATAATTATCTTTATTGTTAAGTTCATGCAACTTCAAGCATCATCTGGAAATCCAACTGCAAAAGCACAAGCTTTACAAGGTCTACTTTGGACTGGATTAGCTACTGCTGGTATCGGTTCAGTAACTGTTATTGTAGGATTCTTCTACTATGCATTATAAAAGAAACTAAGGCTGAGATTAACTTCTCAGTCTTTTTTATTTGCTAGAACAGGGTTTTTAAAAATTGTTTTCATATTTTGTTGATAAGGATTATATAATGTATTGATAAGATGTTTACTTATTTTTTAAATAAGTTAATTAAATTTATTATGATACTTAAAATACTTAAAAGTAAGAGAAGATGCTTTTGCCTATAGCATCTTTTTTTATGCCCTTTTTTAATTAAAAAATCTCATAAAAGGACGGCTATACTAATCTAAACACATCTTTTTTTTAATGAAGTTGTCTTCATAACGCTATTGAAATTTAGTGACGAACTAGCACAACTTTCTTCATTTTTTAATTATAAATGAAGCCTTACCTTTATATAATTCCAGTAGAACAAATATTAATCAGGGAGGTAGATTTAATGAATGAAAGTACAAATATTACTGAGTTAATGATTAAACTCAAATATCTAAATCAATATGCAAGAATTCTTAAGGCAAAAGAAACAGATGAATTTATTATTGAAAGCTTTTTAATAAATGAGGAAAAAGAATGCGAATCTTACTATGAAGATGAGGTACTTATTACTAAAGAAAAAATCAGAAGGTTAATTTATAGAAAATACAATAAGACAGTTATGGTTGAAGAATTTGAGAGGGTGTATCAACTATCAAATTTTGGAGTTGTTGATATTAAGACTATCAATAATAAAGAGTTTGTTTATTCCTATAATAAAAATGAGGACGATTATCACGGTTTACATTGTAAAAGAGAAAAGATAAATTCTATTGAGAATTTTAAAGGTTCATATCAAGATTTATATGATGTTAAAATACAGGCATTAAAAAAATTATTTGAATTAGAGATTGTATATCCATCTAAATATGATGGAAAGATTGTAATTCACGATAATTTTGTTTTATTAAGATATAATCAGCTAAACAAATACCATATTCCATATAAAATTTTTGAGGAATGGATTGATTTTGAAGAAAGACAAGAGTATGAAGAAATTTTGAATAGTGATGAAACGAAAGAAAATAAATACATCAAGAAATTGCCAAGTATTATTAGGATTACTCCTAATGAGATTGATAAATTAATTGAAAATATTATACAACTTACAAGACCTATTGAATAAGGTCTTTTTTTCTGATTCGTTCGCATTAAAAAAAATGTCATGATATAATTTAACAAATATAATAATCAAAGAGAGGTATTCAAAATGAATAGAAAAATAAAAGTAACAAAATTAGATAAAAAACCAGATACTAGATGTATGAAAGAGATTGAAGCGTATGGGATAATGCATAAATTGTTTAATTTTCATTTTCCTGATATAGCAAATTATTATGATGTTGAGGATACTATAGAACAACATACAAGTCATGATGGAATCATTGAAGATAATCTAATTAACTTTGAGGAAATTCAAGATAAAATGAGTGTTCCTTTTGAAGGTGGTGAGTACGCAATTTTCAGAATATATATTACTGATGAAGATGTAATAATTCTAGAAACATCTAAAATTATTAATGAATACGAATATGCTTACCATTTAGATGATAAAAATGGGGATACTTATTTCTCACTTGATGAGTTTTAGGAGGTAAAGTATGAAATTTAAAAAAATTGAAAATTACAATTATAAAAAAATGAATAAATTTGAGGCTTATGGTCTTATTAATATGCTTTATATGGAACTGCTAGATGATGCTGATATGGATGTACACAAAATCGAAGCATTTAACGAAGCTGTACAAATATATGAAGACGAAACAATTGTTGATTTAAAACAAATCATGAAACTTAACTTAGGTTATAGATTAGATTATGAAGGTGATACTCATACTGCTATTCGCCTTGGATTAAGCGACAATAATGATATTTTAATGGAAACTATCTCTTTTTCAGATGCTATACCACATATTTTTAAAATTGAATTCTAAACACTGCATTTAAGAGACTTTAATGGTCTCTTTTTTATTGCCTAAAATGTTGTCATCTCAACACTATTGAAGATTTTCGATATAATTTTCAACATATTTTTATTAAATGGATTCTAATTACATATAATTTATAGAATAAATTTTTCTGACAGGTTACTTAACCTGAAAATTAACCAATGGCAAGAACTTTAATGGTTGTAATTTTCATGTGTGGAATCTGTCTTTTTTAATGCGTAAAAACACTAATAAAAGACAATTGGAGGGAACAAAAAATGAAATTAGTTACTAAAGAGATTTTAAACAAAATACCAGCACTTTACTCAACAGAAGGAATAGAGTTTGATGACAAAATCATTCAAGCAAAATTCTTCCTATTCAACTTTACTTGGTATGTGGCAGAAGCAGATGTTCAGGAAGACAATATCTTATTTTTTGGATATGTCAGAAATGATGCTGACCCTGATTGTAGCGAGTGGGGATATTTTACTTTAAAACAGCTTCAAGAAGTTGTAATCAAGGGAGTATTCAAAGTTGAAAGAGACTTATACTTTTCATCAATGAAATTTAGTGAAGTTAAGAAAGGATGGTATTAATCATGGCAAACATTTTTACTGTAAAAATCAATTGGGTAGAGTCTAACGCTTTACCAGTAAGAGACTATGTAGACACTAAGCAAATCAAAGAACTTAATGACCTGACTTTTAGAAAGTGTATCAACTATCCAAAAGACAGAGGATACGACAAGGTAGGCTTTGAGATTCTAGTAGATGACTTATCATTCTACAGTGGCAAATACTATGTTCAAAAAGGCGAATTAAGCCTGTATGACCACATTAAAGAGTTCTTACCTCATATTGCCCCAGACGATGAAATAATCGCTTATATCATCGATGTGGCGTTTGGAAAGGCTGTAAAAGATGATGAGATTATTAACAAGTATTTCGCTGAAGACAGAAAGGATGCATAACATGAAAAAAACTCTAATTTTGAAAAAAGATACAGAAATCTGTGACGATTACAACAAGAAGGTTTTGACTTTCCAATGTGAAATTGAAGATGGAGAAATTCAAAAAGTCGTTGGCTTTATGAATGTAAACATGTGTGATGGTAGCAGAGGAAAGATAAAGCTGGATTGGGAGATATCTTATTACAGAGAAAAGTTTTGGCGTGAGTTTGATGAACTAGTTGCTACAACTAAGAATCAACTCACTAAACGCTGTATTTTTAACTAATTAACGTAGCCCTATCATTAGGGCTACACATTTTAATTAAGTGAGGAATCTAAAATGGATAAAACAATAAAAAGTGATGCTGTTGAATTTGCAAGAATGTTTAGAACAGAGATAAGACCTTATCTAGACCGTTTTGGACAGCAACAATGGATTAATGAAACTTTTAATGGACAATTTGAATTAAAACAAGCTTTTATGAAGCTTATTTAGGGAGGAAAAACAATGGAAAAGCTAATAGTAGGAAAGCACAAATTTGAAATAGTTGATTTTATACCTTACGGATATCACATCTGGAACATTGGAAGAAATATGACTGATGGATATTTACCTCTTGTCATGACTGGTGGATATGACGGATGCCAAGTAATTGGCGTAATGAAAGCATTACCACTTGAAAATGCACAAAAGATACTAGATGTAACTACTGCATATGGTGATACTCCAAAGAAACTTAAAAAGTCTATTGTTAAATACACTGAACGTGGTGATAGACCTGAAAAAGTTAAACAAATGGAAGAAGCACTGGAAATCATGATGACTGTTAAAGGAATAAATAACTTATAAGCCTATAAAGGCATGGGAGGAAATACTATGGAAAATTTAAAACTAAGAGAAGGTTTTTTATATGATGTACATTTTAAAGCATGGAATTTTGAACCAGAGGAACTGGAGGTCATGATTAAGGTCATGGATATACCATATTCTCGTGGATTCGATAAGTTCATGTTTGAAGAAATTAAGTACCATCAAGCAACAGCACTACAATCTTTATCTAATGCTAACGGTTCAATTTTTTGGATTGATAATGAGAAAAAAGGCTGTTCAGTTGAGTATCATTTTGAAAATAAGAAAGGTATGTTCGACCATGAATTGGTTGATAAAATGACTTACTTCTTAACGAGAATGGAAAACACTAATAAAATTGATTGCTTTATTGTTAATCAAAACAAAGTTGAAATTCTTGGTTATGACTGGGAGTTTAAGATTACTCCGAACTCAACTAAAACAGTTGTCAAAGAATCTAATTTCGCTGGGAACGTATTACTCCTGATGTTGAAAGAACATTACGGAGAAGCGTTCAAAATAGCCTTACAAGACGATTATGATGTGGATGTATTGTCTAGCATCAAATACGTTAATAAGTGGCTTAAAACAGCATTTAGAGTCAATCAAAAAGACATAACTAACAACAGAAAGGTAGCGTAAATATGATTAATAAAAATGAATGTTGGAATTGTGGAAATGAACCAGTTCGACCAGTTATCGTAACAAGTGAACCTGAAGATATTTGGTGTTTACATTGTGCTATAGAAGCTGGAGTTTCGTTTAACACTCCTGAAGAAACAGTTGGTAGAGATGACATTGAACTTGCTATGCAAGTTTGGGATTGTGATTATGCTGATGCATATGACCTTTTAGAAGTAAATGGGGAGGAACTACCTGATGAATATTAAAATTTATCAATGCCAAGAGAGAAAATATAGATTTGCTAGATATGATGAAATGAAAAAGTACCTAGAAATGGATAAGTCACTAGACAATAATCCTGAACTAGATACCAATATTTCTTTGGAGAACAAAGCCTTGAAATATGAGTTTATATATAAGAAAGAGTATCCTCAAATGGAAGTCTACTCATTATTAAACAAGGTGTTCGAGGATTTTAATATGAATCATCCAGCAGACTTTAAAGGACACAGCTTATCGGTCAGCGATATTGTTGTTGTAGACGATGAAGTTTACTTTTGTGATTCTTTTGGATGGAAGAAGCTTGTTTAATAGACAGGCTTTTTCTTTTTTACTTTTCAATAATGTTTTCTAGTCAACACTATAGATATATAATTTAGTTAGGAGGTGAATTAAATGGAATACATGATTACAAGACAATCAATATCAAACAGATGTAACTCTGATGGAGAACTACACTTAGAATTTACTGAAGCAGAGAAACCTTGTAAAGAGGCATATTTAAAAGAATTGCTAGATAAGTCTGGAGAACTTTGTTCAAGATATTTTATTGATATTGAACCAACAGTTGAAGCTGTCAACAATTTAGGGAAAAAGTATGATGTTGATATTCTAATAACAGAAAACACAGCTTTTCCTGATGTTGTTGCTTTAGTTCTTTACGATGAAGAAAGAGAATAAGAAAGTACTATTAATGAGGTATGAAAACTACCTCATTTTTATTTGAAGTTTCTACATAAAAAAAGAAGCCTCATCGCTGAAGCTTCTCTTTTCGTGTGATTTTTAGTTTGTTTTGAATTTTGAATACCAGCCAAGCTGATATTTTAAAGGATATTACATTATACATCTTAAATTCTTATTTAATAACAAAATCATTAAATCTTTTTCTAAAAACCTGTCGAAGTAAAAAAGAAGCCTCTTTAGTTCAGGGCTTCTCTTTGTTTTAGAATATGAATTGACCTATTGCATAGCCAAGGCTAATTCCAATTACAAATCTCATACCTAATTCAATAATTGTCTTTTTCATTTTTTTTACCACCTTTCCATTCGGATTTAATTAGTTTGTGTTTCTATATTCCAGCATTCTTACGACCATTGTTTTTATTTCACTATAATTATAGTAAGGTGATTTGTATTTAATAACAAAATTATGAAACTTTTTTCACTTTTTTTCTTCCATAAAAAAAGAACCCAAATTGGATTCTTAGTTTATAATTTATTGAGGATGTATTAAAGTTAAGAGTTCTCGTGAAAAATCTCGTTTTGATTTAGTACTGTAAAATGTGTAATCGTTGTAATGGTCAATTTCAGTTTTAGCTTGCTGTTCCAGCAGTTCGATTAATTTCTCTTTTCCACTCACGTTCAGTACACTTTTACATCTAATATAAAATTTAACCCTGTGTACATCCCACATATTCATCGCCTCGTTATGTTTTTTATAAAGTAGTTTAATCTCGTCATCAATTATTGTTGTTAAATCATTCATAAAATAACCTCCTTTCTGTTTACTCTCTTTAATAGAGTTATATGCGATTGGAGTTCTACTTATAAAAGAAAAAGACAAGGTTTTTAATTAACCTTGTCGTACTAGAACCATTCAACAAAAATTATTTGAATAATCCTAACAGTTTTTTACTATACTTTAGTATTAAGAGTTCTTAATCGGTGCTACCAACACCTTTTAAGAATAACAGTTCAAAGACTATCGGAAATAAGAACTATTATTTTTACTCATATATCATTATTATATAGAGTTCAAAAAATAATATTCGTCAAATCGTGTTTTAGCCACAACTTTTTTATGAGGAAGGTGTGTTCTATATATAGCCGATATCCAGAAGTCTTTGGATGTCGGTTTTTTTAATGCAACAAAAATCTAATTAAGAAGGAGGTGAACACGATATGGGTAGACCAAAAGATAAATACACAGCTAAAAGAAATAAACAAGGCATCTGGATTTTCAAAGATATAGATGGAAATATCATAAGAGAAGTAAGAGATGCTATGTGGTTAAGACAAATGCATGAAGAATATATAAAAGACTACTATAAGAGAAAAACAGAACATGAGAAAAAACAAGGGAAATTTGACCCTAATAGAGACTTAGATGAAATCAACCTTGGCTTTATTGAGTTTGAACCAATGGCTTACAAGCATAGAAGCAAGTTTATGATTGCTTTAGTTCTAAAAGAAGTCTTCGGTAATTTTAATGAAATTAAAGCTAATAGAACAGCAGAACAAAACGAAGCTATTAAAAGTTCAGAAGTGCATCAAATGTACTATGATAAGGCTTTAAATGACTACTATAAGCCATTAGATAATCACTCTTATAGAAATATGCAAGAAGGTAAGAAAAAGGCTTATAAGAGAGAATACGCCCTTGCTGGTCAAAGAAATAAAACTATGTTTGAAGCTGAGATGAATAGATATGATTCTATCTGTAACATTCTTGAGGACTTGACTGAATACAAGAACTTAAACAAGGTTCTTAAAACATATCGTGTTCACTTGTCTCACTTGATTCAGTTTGGTAAAGACCAACTAATTAAAAATGAAAAACTTCAGTTTAAGGGCAAAGAGAAATATTCTTTTTCTGTGTCTACTAGATTCTTCGCAGACCATCTAACTAAAAACGGAGTGAAGTCCAACTATAAGAATATAGCTAAGATGTTTAATCTATTTTCATTGTTGGGTTTTGTGACTAAAGAATTTGATGAAGCAGATAGACTTTATAAAAATGAAGATGATAATGCGTATAACATAACTTACTTAAGTGTAAGTCAATTAGATTTAATGAATGCTGAAAAAACAGCTACAAAATTAATCGACAATGGATATAAATTTCAAAACTTTTCAGGTAAATTTGTACTTGAAGTATTTGGTGGAGAAATCTACGATAATGTATTTGCTAAACCTAAAAAAGTTGAAACAATCAATGAAGGAACTACTTATAAGGTAAATATTGTAGATGAAAAAGTTGAAGTGATTAGATTAAGTGATATGAAAGATAATAGAGTTGAAGAAATCTGCATAGAGATTGAAGATGAAAATAATAAAAATGAAGAATTAATGAAGAAGCAACTTGATACAGAATTCTTTGAGAAATATGGAATAAGACCAGAGGATGATGTACCATTTTAGAGTTTCAGGTTCTTGAAAACAGAACCTGTTATTATTCAGTAATAGCAAGGGGTTCAGCGTTTTCTGTCTTAAAAAATGCGACAATACCATAAAAGATATCTATTATAGTAATTCATAAAGTGTAGAAAAAGTGTTTTTTTGCATCTACTGTAAGGTACTTCTTAGTATTTAAACATATTGTTTCGTCTGTGTATTGTAAACAATAACAGAACCCTTGAATATCATATCTCATGAGAATATGTATTATTAGCTTTGTTAAAGATATGTATTACAGCTTGCTTTTATTTCTTTATTAATAAAAAGAACACTAATACTTAAGTTATGTAAAAGACCACATACGCAAATTTTTCATTTTTTAGCTGGAGTGAAACGCCTCTGGAACAAATTTCACTTCAGTAATTATCCTCCACTAGAGAAATTTGATGGTAGACAGGGTTTTGACAAGTTTTTTGTTTAATAGTGATGTGTTGAAAACACTATTGAACTATTTATTAAAACTGGTGGCGAACTAGCACAACTTTCTTCATTTTTTTATTATTAAATGCCCTCCAAAAACATATATTAATAATGTAATAAAAAATATATGAAGGAGGACGATAACGATGAATACACGAAAAACTAAATATCGAAAGAGTTTTGTGATTTTGTTAGTCATTCAAATGTTGATGCTGTTTTCAATTACAGCCTTTGCTGATGGTAATTCAGTTGAATGGGTTACAGATGCTTTAGGAAATGACGTTAAACTTACTTATTACTTTAAAGATGGTCTATGTTACATGAGTAATAATTATGGTGACAGTGTTGTTGAGGTGGATTATCTGACAGCTAAGTATGAGATAATTAAACTCCATGAAGAAAACTATGTTATAAAACATGCTAATGAAGAACTTGCTAATAAAATCGAAAATGGCAGAGGTGAAATTGCTGATAAAGATGCTGTATTCGATATACTTGGAAAAGCAAAAAGGTATGTAAATGGGAAATACGAGTTAGTCTTTGCGTTTGTACTTTTAATTAGTATTATAATGATTAAGTTTAGTGCAATAGGAGTTCAACTTGCAAATAGTGAGGCGAAGAAAAAATCAGATAAGCAAGATTTATTGAAATGGCAAATAATATCACTTTTTATTAATGGTGGTTTATATGTTTATACAAAAGTATTTGCTAATTATCTAGCATCAAAGGCAATAGAGATGAATCAGTCAGCTAATGATATAGAATTAGCTTCAAAAAGTGTTCTTGATGCATTGAAATCATTTGCAGTTGTTGCTGATGGGATTTTCTTCTTAGTAACACTTACTATTACAATATTTCTGTTTATGAAGTTACAAGCTAAATCTAGTAATTCAAGAGGAAGAGAAGAAGTTTTAGGTCAGTTACTGAGTAGTTTTAAATTAACAGCTTTGTTTGGTGGTGGAATGTTTGTTCTAATTGGTATTTTTGGCTGGGCATTATAAAGGCTGGTGATGACTTATGAATGAGTTTCTATTAATTATCTTCCTGTTCGCTGGGGTCTTTACTAGGATGTATTACTGGCTATCTAGGATATATAGCATTCACATAATCATAAATTGGATGTTTTATATCTTAGTGGCAGTATTTATAGTCAGCATGATTCCACAACTACAAAGATTAGGCTTGCTATATAACTTAATAGGGATATTCCATATAACCTGTTGGGGAATATCATTTTGGACACCAGCACTAGATAACTGGCTGGATGCAGAAAAATTTTTAAAAGAAAAATGAAAAAATAATTATAAATGAATAGGTACAAGACTATAATTACTATATAAGAAGAAATCGCTGTAACTCGAAATGAGTTGACTAAAGTATTATTTAATGTTTTGGAGGGATAAGTTTTAAAAACGAAGATGCGAGTAAGATATTCGCCCACAGAATATTAGGTCTGATGAATGACTTAAGTGGCTTTGCCAAGCATACATCGGTTTCCAGAAGAAGGTGTTACTTTTCAAACACTGTTCGGATTTATAGTATGTGCCTACAGATTTTAGGCTAACAAATTACTTATAGTAATGGGTTAGGCGTTTGTAGGGTACTTAATCCCTACAAAGAAAGGTAATACCTTTTTTGCTGTAAAAAAATATGAAATGGAGGCGTTATATTATGAAATATAAAAACAAAGACTATACAGAGGTAGTTAATCAAATAAATGAATACATTAATAATTGGGGATTTTACCCAGCAAAGCGTGAAATAATGAAGATGGGAATTCAAACGAGACAGGAATTATATAGAGTTTTTTATGTGAAGCATCCTGAGATGCTTGAACTCAAGAAACAAAAAATTCAAACTGACAAGTGCAAAGTCTTAAAAGAATTTTCAAAGACCTTTGAGAAAAAACCAATAAATTTAAAACAGATTAGTAAAGAGTACCCAGAGGTTTACTACTTATTAATTAAGTTTTATAAGGACGAAGATGACAGCTTAATTAATTGCTTCATTAGAGATTATATTCCTAATGCTAAAACTTCTAGAGAACATAGAAGAGATGTAAAGATTAAGAGTATCATGAAGAAACTCACTCAAGACAATATTCTTTACTTGTATATAGGTCATGGAACAGACAATCAAAAGAATTTGACAAGACAATTAAGATACTATGTTCAAAAGAGATTAAATTCAAGCTATTTGAATATAGAAGATTTTAAACAAGCTATTAAAGATGAATTTGATATTGAAGCGAAATTGGCACACTAACATAGTGTGTCTTTTTTTATTCCACAATTAAAGAAATAGGTGATATAATAAAAGTGTGTTCTTTTTCAAATATCAAATAACTTTAGACAAACATTGCCTCTTGGATTATCTTTCTCCAAGAAATGTTTGCTGAGTAGACTCAAGCTGACATGAAACATCTTATATAATCAATAGTGTTTTTTAGTCAACTTTATTGATTTTAGTTAAACAGGTTCGTGACCAAAAAACGAAACTTTCTTCACTTTTTTGTTATTAAACGGTTATAGATTTATATAATTGTAGTAGAGATAAATTATTAAACATAAGGAGGATTCAGTTATGAAACAACTAGATTTTATTAATATACCAGAACAATTGAATAATACTAAAAAAACAACAGATAAGAGAAAAGGATATGCAAAGCACGATGCTAGACATATTTTAAAAGATGCTAAGATTAAAAATCCAAGTATTAAAACAAATAAATCATTAAACACTTTAGAAAAAGAAACTATTGAAACAGCAAACGACAAGAAAGCTGTTAAGATGAACCTATATGCAAGAATGTTAGGTAAAGAGAATGTATTCTCTTTAGTGTCAGCTATGGCTTATATCGCCTTTGTATTAGGCTTTATTAATCTGTTTGGAGGCATTGGTTCTGAAACTGTAGAAGCAAGCTTATATGGGCTTGTAGGACTTTGTATTGGATTAGTAATAGCAATCAACAATTACAGAAGTTCTGTGACAGATGTGCTTTTTGACAAGTTCCAAACTAATATTGGAGTTGACCCAATCTTATTTCCAGCATCGATAATTTTTATTTTAATTTTGACAGCAATGAACTTAAGATTCGCTGGAGAAGGAATGTCAAACTTAGAAACTCAAAATCTTATGGCTACAGTTGCTGGATTAGGTTTTAGTTCACTGGCATTTATTAAACTAAAAAGAGACTCAGCTAAAATCTTAGCTGTATCAAGCAAACTAGATTTTGCCTTAAATCTTCCAGAGTATAAAAAGCAAACATCAGTAAGTAGAACAAAGAAGGTCAATTCAAATGTTGTTCCATTTAAAAAAATAACTAAAACCGAAGAAGTTAGTGGTGTAGTTAGAAGAAAGAAAAAACTATAAAAACAGGAGGTGTTGTTTCAATGAAAGACAATAAAAACAATTACCTCGATTACGAATTACTAAACTTAAAATATGATGAACCTGAAATCGAGGTAATAGAAACACAAGAAGAAAAATCAGAAAAATTAAAGCTGACAGAAAAAAACAGAAAGAAGCGAATAAGACTATATAGTGCTATAGCAATTATAATCCTTGTTGCTTTGATGCAAATAGGTTTTAACAAGGCACAGGAGGTCTTTGAAGAATATGCTGTTACAGACGAAATACAAGAGGCTGAACAGGAATTAGCATATGACCCTAACTTCATCGGTGAAGATGATTTAGAAGGTAGCCTTGGTGATGGTCAAGATTATCCTGAAGGAACAGAAATCATTGTGGTAAAAGACTCAACCATTCCAAGAGAAGAAATCTTTTCAGACGAGTCTAAAGCCATTCAGACGGTCTTAGAACTTGTTGAGGAACAAGATTATGAAGAAGCAAACAGAATAGCACTCAGCATCCAATCTGAAGCTGGCATTGCCCTTCAGAACGATATAAATCTTATTCTGAATATAGAAGACCCTAATTACTATATCGAGGCAGATGCCATGCTTCCATTCTTTATGAGTGAAGATATTGTTGCTAGATATTATCTCAACTATGAAGATAAGGCTGGTCTAATTTATCTTCAAGAAACAGAACTCATAGCAAGTGATGAACCAATGATTTATGAGAAGTATGAAATCGAACCTAAAGAAGTTCCTTGGTTAGTTCGAAACTTCACCAACGATGATTTAGAGACAACAAAGTTTTATAGATACGAAATCTATATTAATAAGTATTATCCGATGTATGATTTATACATTGCCCTTTCATCTGCTGGTCAGACAAAAGTTTATTATGGGGCATATCAAAAAGGTGATGATGGAGAGTATCACCGTCAAGATGGTTCAATCACACCTTACATTCCAACAAGATATTCAGATGATTATTAAGAGACTTTTTAGAGTCTCTTTTTTTAATGCTTAAAATAAAATCCTAGCTTGGCAACTTTTCCACTCAGTATTCTCCATCCTGAAAAAGTTGCTTGGTAGACAATCTTTTAAGCTAGATTTTTTTAATCATAAAACCATAGCTGATTGAAAATCAAAAAAGATGTGAACACATCATTTTTAAAAACAAGAAGAAGTATAAAAACTCGATGCCTGGTCAAAGGCATTTCAGACTAGGCTTCTTCTTTTTTATTTAAAGATAATCAAAACAGCAAGAGAGTGAAAAAGCGTGAAAGGATAAAAGCAAATTCGTTAAAGCTTATCTTTGGAAAATGGGGGAAAGAAATTTCCTTCGAGAAGGGTTTTTATCTGCCTCCACTTCGTGAAGCATGATTTCCTTTTAGTCAATCAGCTTCCTTATGAAGTCAATTTCATAGTCCTTTGCTATTCGCAAAGGACCATGAAATGCACCCTTCTTTTCATCCAATTTCTCCATTCGATTTCAGCTATTTACTGTTGCTTCCATTCGTATTTTGCCATTAATTACAGATACCCACGATGCCGATTGACGTGGGATACTTCAGGTATGGCAAAATCCTCTGAAAGCCTTGCTATGGGGGTCATATAACAGTATCATCGGCATAAATCGAATACGGGGAACTCCGTTTATTCCATACAACTCGCCTACGATGCCTGAAGCATCTTGCCTCCTTGTGGAATATAACTCCGCACACGTTTCACTCTTCGCCCCGATGGGCTTGGTTTGGCATCGACAATCGCCTCTCATTCTATTCTCAACCAAGCCGAAAAACACGCCTTGGGAGAATACAATGATTTTCGAACCACATCACATTTTCCCACCAATCAAGAGAAACCCACTCTTGCTTGCTGGAGAAAATCACTACGCTGGCATGGAGGGATAAGTATATGGATAGGGATAGTATGCCAGCTTAAGTGTTCGTTCGTTTTGTCTCGGAGTTCCCCTCCTACGCAATCGTAGATATGCTGTTCGATGGAACTTCCCCCATTTTCCAAAGACAAAAGATTAAAAACGAAGCTTTTTCTCATATAATTCACTCCAAAAAAGCTATTTCATAAGGAAAAACAAAGTTTTTCCAAGAACCAAAAGCATTTTCAAGGGAGAATTCACCCTTAATTCACTCAAAAACCACCCTTTTTTTGACTAAATGCCAATCAAATAAGCCTTTCTTAATAAAGAAAACCTTATTCTCACACCCGACCACCACCCCTAGAAAAGCCTTTTGTAATCTCAACTAATAAAAAACTAAGTCCTAATAACATTTTACTAATAAAAAATATCCGTTTTATATAGTTTTAATGTAAGTCATATAAAGTCAGTCGGCATTCAGAACAAAGTGATTCATTGCCTTTTTAAATGATGTAACTAATAAAGCCATTGATTATTAGTCCTATTCACATCGGATTAATAAAAAATGGCTGCTAAAACAGGGTTTTATGTAATTTAGTGAATATTTGAATCACCATCTTAATATATTACTAGTGGAAATAAAATAAATTAACAAAGGAGGAGTCGTTATGATGTACGAAGATAAGACAGTTCATGCCAAAATTACAAATCAAAAGGCATTAAATAAGCTAAATAACGTAAAAAATATGACTAAATTAATCGAAGAATCCATTTTACTAACAATTTTAGTTGATGAATTAGGAGGCATGGAGGCAATTGAGAAGCTTATTGATGAAAAAAACAACATTGAATCAATAGTTGCTGAGAGAAATGAGTTCAAAGAGAAGTTCATTGAACTAGCTTTAAACTATTCAAAGCAAACTCAAGCACCAATGATGGCTTATCAGCCACAAACAATTCCAGCTACACAACCAGTAATTCAACCTGTAGTTCAACCAGAAGTAAAAATTGAATCTGAAGAAGTTGCTGAAGAGAAAGAAGTACAACCTGAAATCATGACTGAAGAAGTTGTAGTTGAAGAAAAGCCAAAGAAAACAAGAAAAGAAATTACTGATAGTTTTAAACCTACTGAAGATGTTATTGAAATTGATGAAGATGATGAAGCCAATGAAATGTTGAAAGATATTTCTTCAGGTTGGAGTTAAAAATAATTGGAGGTGAAATTGATTATGAAGAAATTAATCATTGAGATGAATCAAGATGGTGAAGTTACTAAAGTAACAAAACCATTATCGCAGAAAAAAGAAGCTTCTTTAAGAGAAGCCCAACTAACAGAATTCTTCAATCATTTACTTCTTGTAGAAAGAACAAAGAACGCAAGTTTAAAACATGACAATCATATATTAAGACTCCAATCAAAACAGAATGAAGTCATCATTGCTGAAATGAAAGAACTAATCGTTTACGCAATGCATAATTCGAGAAAACCACTTGCTGAAAAAATTCTTGCTAGAAAAGAAGAGATTAAAGAACTAATCAAACAAAAGGAACACGATTTAAAACAGGCTAGAAAAATGCCTGTTGTAAGTTTCGATTGTTCCGAAGAATTAACATTTAATAATCACAATAAAGTCATCGCAGATGATGACGAATAAATATTAGGAGGTGAAATTGAGATGGCAAAAGAATTAAAAGTAATGGATTTTGGTGAAGAAGACTTAGCTTCCATTTTTGAAGTTGATAAAGATGCCCCTAAAGAAGTTAATCCTGAACCGACTCCACAATTAGAAGCTGAACAAGTTGAAATTAAAAAAGAACCAGTTACAGAACCTGAAGATACATTAGGTGCTGAACTTAATGCAATACTTGAAGAAGATGAAGATAAGAATGAAATGGTTATTAAAGAAACACCTTCAGAAGATAGTGTTAATGAATTTTTATCATTAGTTAAGGTAGCTAATCGTATGAAAAGAAGTGGTGCTAATTGGGATTCGATTGAAGGTAAAGAATATTTCTATCATAAAGTAGTTAAGAGATTAAACGAATTAAAGCAAGACCCAAAGGTTAAAGCTAAACTTACAGAATTTAGAGAACTTAGACAGTCTATGAAAGAAGAGACTCAAACTAAGATAGTCGAAGAACCATCTCCTGAAGTTAAAGAAGTTACTAATGAAGTAAAGGAAATCATAGCTGAAGAACCTAAGAATCTTACTAAAGCACAAATTGCTATTAACAAGATTGAGGATAATCAAAAGCCGAAAGTTGCTACTAGAGAAGATTTTGAAAAAAACATTGAGGCATATGTTCAACTTAAGAAATTGATTAATTCGATGATAATTGATTTTGGTTTTAGAAGTGATGACCCAGCATTAATTAGAATTAAGACTTCTAAGAAAAATCTTGCTGAAGGAATAAACAGAGTTAGACCTACTCTTGAGATTACGAAAGATGACTTACAAAGATTGATTGAAGAAATTAGTCCAAGAGTCAATTTCTCTTCTCAGGAGGTGGGGCTAGATGGCTAAAAGAACCAGAAAACAATCTGCTAAAAATAAGATTAAATTCGGTAATAAAAAAGCTGTTGATGTAGCAAGAAACTTTTTATTTCGAGATGGTCGTATGACCAAAGAAGATATTATTGGTATTTCAAATAAAACGATGTTTTATAAGCTTAAAGCTGGAGGCTATATCGAACAAGTAAAAAACGCTGAAGTTGGAATCTTTAAAACTACTGGCAGATTTAGAGAACAATACAAAAGAGAAGTTGATGCCAGTGCAAAATGGAAAGGTTCTGGAAGTACTGGTCATGCTAATGGATTTAGAATCCTTGCTGGAATGGTCGGTGAAAAGGCAATTGCTGAAGGAAGATTCGAATCATCTGAATCATGTAAGGATAGAGTTGATTCTGTTAAGAAAACAGCAGAGTTTAGAAATAAAGCTGAACAAATGGTACAGACTAAAGAAAAACAACTTGAAGAAGCACTTGCTTCTGCAAAAGACCCTAAGACCATTGCCCTTTTAGAGAAGCAACTATCAAAACTGACTGAACATAATTATAAGGGATTTTCAGCACCAGATGCTAGAGTCTTTTTAGAAAGACAAGAAGCTGAACAGATGGTTGAGAAAATGAGAGAGTATTCTAAAGAGTGTCATCATTCAGTTAGAGACCAATGGGAACAAGCAAGTCAAAAGCTTGAACAAATTATAAGAGTTACAACAACTAAACAAATAGCAGTTAGTATTGAAGTATATACTGGAAACTATAAAGGCATGGACAAGTACAGTCATGAAGCTTATGAAGAAGTGACTGAGGAAATGACTATATATGTTCCATCTAAATAGAAATTGAGACTCCTAAATGAGTCTCTTTTTTAGTTGTGATTGATAATAGTGTTGTCTTCATAACACTATTATTTACTAAGACAGGTTAATGACCAAGTTTCGAAACTTTCTTCATTTTTTTGTTATTAATGAAGCCTTAGCTTTATATAATTCTAGTGGAACAAAAAATGGATGTAGGAGGAATTGATATGAATGATAGACAAAGAGAGATTGATAAAATAATTCAACAAACTAAAGAAGAGATGGACAAAGCTGAAGAACTTGCTAAAAACCTCACACCACAAAATCAGATTGACCTACTTCTTAATAAAATTATAGGAGGCGTTGTAGATGGATAAAAAATTGGAAAAGGTGTTGAAAAGATACATCTTTAAAAGAACACAAGAAAGAAAGGAAATGTCATTTGAGGAATTTGATAAACTTATTGATTTTGAAATTGAAGATGAAGGTCATATTAAATGGTTGATTAGAGAAGCTAATAGAAAAATGGATAATATGATTGCATTAGATGTAAGGGCTGAGAATCGATTCTATGACAAGGTTATTAAAGATGACAGAGAAATAATCCTAGAACCTGAACAGTATCAAGCTAAATTTGATAGAGATGATTTATTTGAAATTGATGAACTTAGAAAACAAGCATATCAAAGAGATATTGTGGAGAATGAAGAACTATTAGATAAGTACCTTAAGTTTTTAGTAGAAAGATTTAAAGACAAGATTAAAGACAAATACAATTTAACTTATGAGTACATTGCTTTAAATGATGTTTATGAAGTTGGTTTTGTATTTAGGAAAAATAGTTTTGATAGTGCTATTTATAAGATACATCCACTAAGAGTCACAATGATTAAAGCATATGAAGATAACTGGGAAGTTTTAAAACAAGAGTGCTGGATTGATAAAGAAACAAAATTCAATCCAATGAAGCATTTTAATATGAAACCTGAAGCAAATTGGGAAAAAGAAGATTCTGAACTAAATGAAGATGAATATGTTCATTAAACAAAATAAACTAAATGCGAATGCAGTGGTCAGAAAAAGAAAGGTGGTAATGCTTATACAAAATAATTATTAAGGAGAGTGGTTTATATGAAAAAAGAAACCTATATAGAGAAACTAAGAAAAAATGAAAGTAGAAAACAATTCATTCGTTCGAAATATTGGATGGATTGGTCGAAATCTGAAGAGTTAAAGGAAAAGCAAACTGATTTAAATGCTTATAAGAAGTATGAGAATTTTGAGAAGTATACATTATTGGTTCAAGCTGAAGCTAATAAATACAACTTATCAAGCTTACAACTTTTTATACTAAAAGTCATAAATGGAACTAGAAACATCTTTGTTGATGACTTAACAACATTGTTGAAGCCTGTATGTTCTTTTGAGACTTTAAGAAAAAATCTAAGCAAGTTGGAGAGTTTAAATTTGGTACATAAAAAGCAGTATCTGATGGGTACAGTTTATGCATTAAATCGTGGAGGAAATAAAATCTTTAATGATTCTGAAAATAGAACACAATTTACAAAAACTGAGATTTCCGAATTCAATGTATACCAAAATAAGGTTATTTATAGTCTTGTTGCTGATAAAGTGATTGAGGAATATGTAAAGTCTTTTGCTGATAAGTATAACAACAAGGACAGCAATTATAAAAACTCTTACATACTAGAACAGTTTGTTAAAAACTCTGTTCTATATGATTTCTTAGATGCTATATCTGGTCAAAAGAAACTAGGTAAATTTATTAAAAAATACAAAGTTATTAATTATGATGAATCTGGATTAATAGAGTTATCAGAAGACCAAAGGACTGACTTCATCAACTCTATTGACGGTGACAAAAGTAAGATTAAAGAAGAACTTATTGAAGCCCTTCAATCTTACAAGGAACTACCAGCATTAATCAAAGAATACCAAATTGATGATAAAGGACTTGAGGTTCTTGCAATCAAAAACAATGTTAATGGTATTAGTAACTATTTGATTGAACACTTGATTTCACAAACGTTTCTTAAACAATTGTTTGCGAAGGTAAAAGAATCAAATTTCATGAAATTCACAAATCTCAGTACTGTAAAACCAGTTGAGAGTATGGAGTTTTTATCGGATTTCATTGACAGACAAATTAGTGCTGGCGTTAAAAATTTAAAGGAACTAGATGAAGATATTAGCGATATTGACCTTAAGATATCTAAGGTATCAGACATTCTTGATTCAATGGAAAATAACTTCCTTAGATATAAAGACAACAAAGTGAGTGATGGGATTAAAAGAACACTTGTGAAGTTGAATAATAGTGATGCTAATATCAACTTAGGTCATTTAAAAAGTGAATCTGATTACAGATTATATAAGAATCGTTACCATTCTTTTAATTCTGTTAAATCTAATCTGATTCAAAGAAGCAATTCTAAAAATTACAATCAAGAGATTACTAATAAAAAGCTTCAAGAAATCGATGAAGAGATTACAACTTTAGAAGGTAAAGTAGATGCCTTGAGAAGCAGTAATGAAATTAGCGTGACAAGATATACAGCGAATGATGATGGAGTCTATGAGACTGAAAACGTTGTTACTTCTTTCGACTACTTAAGAAGTCGTGGAATATACATTGAAGGTATCAACGGAACTTATGTTGAAGTTGCCATTATTGATAATGTGGCTAATGGATTATTACCTGAGTTGATGTATAAAAGAATGGAGGTAGCTATAGAAACAATAAGAGGATTTTCAGACCATCTTCAAGTAGAGTTCACTTTCTATCTACATGATGAAAGAGTTTATCACTCAAAATCATTTTGGAAAGATACTGTTAAAAGTCTTGATACTAAACTGACTGAGAGAAAGATGGGGATTTACAGAGATAGAGTTCAATTCAAGCTGATTAATAAATACTATAAGGAGAAGAAAGCCTTTTGGTTGAATTTCTCGAAAGGAGGCAACGATGAAAAATAAAAAAGCATTACTCTTAAGGCTTAAAAAGGATGACGAATTTCTTCTTAATGAAATGAAGAGACTAGCCAAAAAGAAAGGTTTTAAATCCTTAAATGAGTATCATATAAACATTGTTAAAAATCATGTTCTTGAGGAACTAAGTAAAGAAGTTAAATTGACTAAAGAAGATGAAGATAAAAAGTTAATTAAAGAATATTTTGATTTAGAAAGCTTTTCTTAAGAGGCTTTCTTTTTTCTTGCATTCAAAGCCCTGTTCCAAACATGGATTCCATGTTTGCTGGTAGACAAAGCTATTAATAAAGTCTATAAAGATGTGTTAAAAACACTATTGTTTACTAAGACAGGTTATTGACCAAATTACGAAACTTTCTTCATTTTTTGATTATAAATGAAGCACTACCTTTATATATTAATAGTGGAAATAAAATATTAAAAATAAAGGAGATGAAGTTTATGAAACAAACTAAACAATTCACAGCCATTTTATTGGTGATGGCTATGATTTTAACAATGATACCAATAAACTCTTATGCAGAGGAAATAATGTTGAATGCGGAAGTATTTACTATGGATGTAAATGTTTAAAAAAAATAATAAATCGCTATAGATGGTAGGAATACTAAACTTCTTGTGATATATTGATACATGAAATAAAGAATCAGGAGGCTTAGTAATGAAAAGAATATTTAGTGTTTTTATTGTTTTTGTATTAGTTGTTTTTATGTTTTCGGGTTGTAGTAAAGAAACAGATAGCCAGGAGGTTACTTCTGATAATAATAGAATAGTTGAAAACATTACTGAAAAAGAAGAAGTTATTGAGGTTGAAAAAGAAAAACTTGTAACTGATTATCCTAAAATTGATGATGATTTTTATTTAATTGATGAGACTGAATCTAAATATGTTTTATCTACTGCTGATGGCGGGCATGTTAAAGAAGTTTGGAAAGAAAGAACAATTGAAGATTGGTTGAAAAGTAAACCAATTCATGAGGATAATTCTAGTTTAGTTGGTAGTACTTCTATTTACAGCTTAGCTATAGATGAAGATATTATCATGTATATTGGTGATATTAAGCAATCGGTTTACAAAGTAAAAAATTTTTTTAAAGAAAGAAACTTTGACGAAAATCTTTCATTGGAAGAATATTTAGCGATTTTTAATGAGGTTGGCATAAATGAGTTTTCAAATGTTCTTGAAGTAAATAAGGATAATATTTCTGGGTATGAAATTGATTCTTGGGGTCGTATTAAACTTAAATTTAAAGATAATACCAAGATTAATAATCTTAATGACCCACAATATTGGAAAGATATATATAATAACAATTATGATAATTTAGCTTTTGTTATAAAATCTCTTCACATAAATAAAGATGATAATTTTGAAGAGGTTAGTTTTTCTTCTTTTAGATTACACTATGTTAAAGATAATACATTGGTTGAATTTGAAATATATACTGAATGTATGGTTGTTTCTATTTTTGAAGCAAAGACAATTTATTTAGAAAAATTAAATGAAGAGGCTTTAGGAATTGAATCAATAAAAAACGAAGAGTCTAATTAAGACAATTGTGTTATTTTATGAAAAATTAGATTTGATTAAATATGTCAACATTTAAAAAGAGGTACTTAGGGTAATCATTGGACTTAGATTTAGTTAAAATAATTTTTGAGAATAGATTATTTGAGTTATACCAAAATAGATTATTAGCAAGTTAGTTGAAAAGGATGAAAACCTTTATTATGGGATAAAACTTCATTGTCGTGAGAATAAACTCAATGTGATTGATTACATTGAAGCTTTAGGATTCAAGGTTTTAACAGAGGCTAACAAAGACAAAAAAATATATAAGGAGGTCGTTATTAATGAAGAAAATAACAATGTTGCTGTTAGTAGCAACATTAGCATTTAGCCTTGCTGGATGCAATAAAAATGAAGAAATAACAGAACAACAATTGAATAATGAAACAGTGGTTCAGGAGGAAATTAAGGCTGAATCTGATAAAGAAACAGAGATAACAAAAGAACAGGATAATCCTGATACAAATTCATACGAATATAATGGAAAATTGTATGAGTTCAATGAAGATACAAAGTATTGGGAATTAGACGAAGATGAAAAAATGGTGTGGTGGAGATTAATGAAAACCAAAGAGTATTTTATTAAAAGATTCACTGAATGGGATAGACACACTCCGTTCTCTCAGGAATACCACAAGCTATTCATCCTAAGAGATGATTTTGAAGATATTGTTAAATACCACGCAGTTGCGAGAATTGAATTTAAAGATTTTGACGTTGATTACACATTCGAAGATGAAATCTTAACTATTGATGGTGAAGTGATTGAGAACTCTGATAGACTTTATGAAATCTTTGCTGAACTTGGTGACAGCACAGAAGGCTATAAATCTGAGTATGAAATAATTGATGAACTTACTAATATTCCTTTTACGAAAGAAAATCACCAACCATATATCAATCACCCTAACTTTAAAGAGATTATTGAAAGTGTAGCAATGGATACACCATTACCTAGTGAGGTAGATGCTAGAAGAACGTATGAACACGATGAAATTAATTTCTATAATAATGTGGTGATTGATGGTAAAGTAGTTGAAGATGTGGAAGAACTATATACTTTTATTCAGGAACACCAATATGTAGAACCAGTATATGTGGCTGAAGTTGAAGAACCTGAAGAAGTTGCTGTAGCAGAAAATACTACTGAAGAATCAACTACATCCTCTACTCAGGAAAATGAAGTAGCTACATCTAGTAGCATCTGGGAAATTCCAAGATATGACCAATCACATCTTCCAACACGAGAGGATTTATTTGCAACAAGAGGTAATTTTACAGGAGAAAAAGGCACTGTATCAATCACTTCTACACCTTTAAATAATCATACTGGAGATGCAAGAGATAAATTTGAAGTTGTATTTACGCCATATAATGTATACGAAAGTAGCTATATTATTTTCTCAGTAAAGACTAGTTCCAAAACTGTTGATGACAAATACAAGACCGTCACATACGATATTTTGAGTGATGATGAAAAATATGCTGGAAAGAAATTGGTTTACACCACAACAGGTATTAAAATTGGTGATGATGAGTTCAAAAGGGCTTTCTTTGGTGAAGGTTATGATAAAGACCCATACTCAGTTATTGAATACAAAAACAACAAAAATATTACTACTTGGTTAGATTACACAAGGTTTGTAGATGGAATTATTGTTGAGTGGATGAACGATGGTTCTGGAGACAAAATTTCGATGGTAATGTATGTACTACATGATGACTTTAGCTACTCAGAAAGTGGAAAAACTTATTACTATAATGTTTACAACCAAACATATCAAGGAAGTTATGAGTACCCTATGACAATAAGTAAAGACGGAATTTACTAAGAATTAGAAGCCTATAATGGGCTTCTTTTTTTTACGCAAAAACAATAATGTTGTTTAGTCATAACCATTGAAATTAAAAGGTTTTTAATTCGACAGGGTTATAGCGAAAAAACACAATTATTTTCATTTTTTAGTAGTAAACCATCTCTAGATTTATATAATATATAGAACCATTAAAAAGGTAGGAAATGCAGATGAATTTCGCACAAGGAAATCGACATCTTGTACAAGGTTGGTTTTAAGAAAATCTGTATTCCATATAATACAGTATAGAAATAAAACATTAGAAATGCTGGATTTTGACCAGTAAATAAAATTAAGGAGAGTGTTTAGATATGAGTAAGAAAAATAAAGATAAAAAAGATGAGATGTGGTGGAAAATTATGAAGAGAGGTCAGGAAGTCCGAATCATTGGTTTTGCTTGCTGTCAAATTCTGACAGGGATAGGTTTTTGTGAAGGAGAGTATAGAGAAAAAGGTATTAAAACAAGAATTGATTTCAGTAATGAGTTAGCTAAAGTTGAAGATATGTTTTTAGAAATGGAACATATTTTAGATGAAGCAAAAGAAATTTATGTGGATTTTAATACTCTAAACAAAAGTGACAAAGCTGAAGTCATGGATTTATTCGAAGGTTATACTTTTTATGTGAATGAATGCAAAGCAAAAATTGAAAGATATGACTTAGCAGATAGAATCAAAATCAATTTACGTGAGGACAAATAGATGACTTACATTATACCAATCGGAATCCTATTATACCTCTCACCAGCTATTGTTGGATTTATCCAAGGGGCTATAGATGGATATAAGGAATCGAATTTAAAAGAAGACCTGACTGTAATTATGTTAGGCAAAATAAGAGATTTGCTTAAGGGCAAAAATAAAAAATAAGGAGGATTAACAGATGATTAAAACGATTTTGATAAATGTAGCGTATTTATACTTCTTAATAACATTTATAAGTGCGTACGAGAATAACAAGAGAACATCAATTTTCTCAAGTAGGATGCTTTCTTTAGGGGAGGAAATCTTTAATGAAAATATGAAGTCAGGATTTTGTTTACTTGTTGCAACAGTGAGTGTTGGATGCATTGCAGTAAGCTTTAATGTCAGTGTGCTTTACATGGCTATAGCTTTGATTTGTATAAGAACTTACTCACTTATATCTCATATATTGTATCTTTCAAAGACATATGATGAAAGAAAAGTAAATCATGAGAAGATGATTAAGATGTTTGATGCAATAGATAATAATATGCGTATGATGAGAGATAAAAAGAATAGAAAAGAAGATATACTAAAGGATTAGCTACCCTAAGTAGCAATAAAATTTTTAAGGAGGCGTTGTTTATGAAAACAATTAATTTAAAACAACTAGTAGCTTTTATGTTGGTAGTAGCTACTATGTTCACATTTTTACCAACACAAACTTTTGCAGATGAGGTACAAGGAAATTTCTTTGAAATGAAGATGGAATACAATGAGGACTATAAGACTGTAAGATTACAGTATGCTAACATGACTGCTGTTATGGGAGTAGATAAAACGAGAGGTGTGTTTATCACAAGAACAGATAGAATGACTACAGCAAGTAATTATGAAATGCTGTTCTTAGAATCACCAGTGACATTGAATTCAGAAGGACAACCAGTTATACCTCAAAATACTTTAGAATTACTTGAAGTAATGTTTATGGCTGAATTAGATGTTGTTAATAATAAGGTAGTCGTAACTGAAGAAAAGATGCCTGAAGCAATCAAGGAACAAATTAGACCTTATGAAGCAGTTTATCATACAAAAGCTGTTGATGGTCATTATGTTATGACGATGAAAGAAGATGAATATGACCGAGAGAACTTTATCGAAACAATTGGTTCACTAGGCTTTGAAGGTTATCATATGGCTAATTTCATGGATGGTTATTTTGAATCTGATGAAGAGTTTTTCTATGATGAATTATACTTTGTAAGATTTGGTTTACCAGTTGGCTTTACTAAATCTGGTATGATGATTTCTAAAGATGGTGATATCCTAACAATCACATTTGATGACAGTTTAGGATACGACACAAGTAATCATTATTACTTTGATTAAACAACAGAAAAGCCCTAATGAATTAACACTAGGGCTTCTCTGAAAACTAAAGGAGAGTCGAAACAACTCTAAAAAATATATAATAAACTTATTCGAAAAATAAGAAGATTGCTTTCTATATCATTATTATATAATCCTTTAGAAAAATTATTATTAAAAAATGACGTAGAAGGAGGACGATATTATGAATACGAAAATTGAAAGAATGACAGATAAAGAATTTAAGAGAATTATGAACAGTGTCTTGATACCAAGTTTAATAGGTGTTGGATTGACTATACATGTAAGCTTATTATTTCTACTTAGCTTAGTTGAATTTGTGATGTATAGCTGGATTCTTTTATCTATATCACCATTGTTTGCAATTGCATATTTACTAACAAAGAAACCTATTAAAAGATTGCAACTTGAAAATGATATTGACACTAGCACAAGGGCTTAAACCTCACAGATTAGTGTTTATATAAAGACCATTATCCAGCACATTAAAGATTGGATGTGGTCTTTCTTTATGTCATTGCCCTGTTACATCCGTTAGGATGTTGGTAGACAAGGCTGTTTAAGATACCTTAAAAGCTATAATGTTGTGTTAACATCAATATCAAAACTAATTCCACAATAATAGAAATGCATGATATAATAAGAAGTGTACTAAGACAAGTTATTGACCAAAAAACGAAACTTTCTTCATTTTTTTATTATTAAATAGAAAGTACCTTAATATAATAAAGAGAAGAGATAATTAATCAAAGGAGGTTTATACGATATGGATAAATACAATAAATTAGAGATAATTGAAAATAGAATTAAGCTTATTATGTACTATTTAACTATGATTTTTGCTGGACTTTATTTTTACTTAGGAAATGATGAGTTTTTCGTTTATAACAAGATGTTTGGAAAAATTGCGTTTTGGACTTTACTAAGTTTTGCAGTCGTTTATAAGGTTTTGGACTTTTCGAAATCTAAAGGATACGTAGTGAAATATGAAAAAGAAAAATCGATTGTCATGAGTATCCTAGATATGATTGCAGAATCTATTGCTTATATTTTTTCTGGTTGGTATGTAATTGTATCGCTTTGGAATGCTATAACTACTAAGTTCGCACTCTTTGATGATAAAATGTGGATATCAATTATAGTAGTTTCGTTAGTAACTTTAATGTATGGATTATGGAAATCAAACTTCATTGATAAAGTAAATAGCATGACAAGTGAAGAACCTATCTTTGGAAATACAATTTTTAACGATTAAACAATACTAAACATAAATATGATAAAGGAAGGAAGTGAAAAATATATAATAAAGGAGGACAAACAAGATGAAATCAAAACGTGTGGCATCACTGATTTTGGTGATGCTTATTTTATTAGGAAATATTATGCCAGTATTCGCTGGAAATGATACAACAATAAACACTTTAATTCCTATGTTCAATCTAGATGAAAAAACAATTGATGTAGTAGTTGAAACACATAAGGATGATAAGTTTAATAACCACATTGAACCACAACTTTTTAATACACTAGATTTTAGAGTAACGAAAGACCTAAAACTTCAAACTTGGAATCCAAATAAGTCAGATGGTAGTGGGATTGAAATACCGTTTAGACAAGCATTGCCATATTACTATATTCAAGCACTTAATAGAACGGTGATTGAAAAAGGTAAAATTGAAGATGATGATGGAGTTTTTTATAAAAGTAATGATAGAAGTTTTGGAAATAATAAAGATGACCTTAAAGTATCAGGATTCTTAAGTAAATCTTCAATGGATAGTGATGATACATTAAACCTATCACAATCATATCCATCTAGATTACTCACTGGTGATTTGAAGGGATTAAATACAATTTCGCAAGATGAATCTAAATATTCATTGAAAGTTGCAAATGACCTAAGTAAAGGTTTAGCTGATTTATTTAGAGAAATTCTACCTCGTGATGCAACTGAGGAAGACTTTAGAAAAGCAGTAGAAGACTTTATCATGCTACCTGATAGTGGTGGTGTTATAACCGTTGCTGGTACAAAATATACAGTCGTTAAACCTTCAGCAAACGGTAAACTCTACAATGAAGCTGAAGCAAAAAAAGCAAAAAGGAACAAGGAAAACTATATATATGATAGAGATGAAGATAATGTTTATTATTACCACGTTTTTGAAGGTACTATGCCAATCGACCAAGTTGAATATGGCAAATTAACAACATCAATTTTTGCTGTTTCAAAAGGTTATCAAAATATTAATGGGAAAATAGAGTTGGATGTAACTTATAGAAGATATTATGCAGAAGATAGGGCTTACTTCACTATTGTAGACCAAGCATCACTTGCATCGGGATTATATTATGGTAAAGGTATTCATACAGGAAATACTACTTATATTACAAAACTAAAAGGAATTTTAGCTGAACTTGACCAAACTGGAACAACTTCAACACTTGGCATTGCTGGAGTAGTATTTAATCAATTTGAAGAAATGTCTTCATTTGGTTTCTTTGATGAAGATGAATTACATCAAACTACAGCAGATATTCAACTGTTCCACATTATTTTATTACCATTAATGTTTCTGGTATTAGGATTAATGCTTGCCCCAAGAGTAATGTTGGCATCTAGTAATCCTAATATGAGGCAAGGTATTTGGGGTCAGTTTATCAATATGATAGCTTTCTCAATCTTAAACTCAATACTTGTAGCACTATTTTATTTGGTACTAAGTTTTGGTACAAACTTAATACAATTTATGTATGGATACTGGGGTAATTATGTTTCTTTAGCAAATTCAGCAACAAATACTGGAGAAGCTTTAGTAATCCTAGGTATTGCAATAGCAATGTGGATTATAAGTGTTGTTATGGCATTTTGTCCATTAATCACTTTGGTATTATTAACATTCTACCCTCTTAAGAGTTTTAAGGACTTAGTTCAGTTTGGTAGAATAGAAATTCAACCATTAGTACAAACATTCAGCTTTACAGCATTTTCTGGAATTATTTATGGTGGAATATTAGTTTCATTTAAGTTTTCATCTATATACAAACTAAATGGAATAGCTGTTTTATTTGGTTCAATTCTAACAACATTTGTAACACTCAGAATTTTAGCTGATTGGTTTGGAATTGATTTTAAAGCCTTAATGGGTGCTGGTGCAAAAGCTGGTGCTAGTATGGCTATGGGTGGCTTTATTGCTTCAAAAGGTGCTTCTGCTGTTTCTAATACTGTTGGAACTATGGGTACAAGCAAAGGTCAGTCAGGACAAGGTGCATCAAGTCATGGTGATTCAAGTGAAAGTGCATCAAGTGGTGGAATCACAGGTACTGCTGGTGGAGAAAGCAATATGCTTGATAATCAATGGAAAGAAAACGCTAGTAGACTCCAAGGTGGTCTAGCTAAATCTGGAATGGGTAAAGCAATGACGATGGCTGGAGACACAGCTAAGAAAGCTGGTTCTGATATTAAATCAGCATATGAATCCAGAGGTGGTGGAGTTGCTGGTAAAAGTGTTCGTGCTAGTTTCGGAACTGTAGGTTCTGGTATTGGAAAATTAGGACAAGGTTTTGCTAGACAAACTTCAAATTTAGCTGATGCAAGTGCATCTGGCTTTAAAGCCATTGCAGATACAATCAATGGAAACCCTGAAGGTGCTTTAAATAATCTTTCAAATATGAATCGAAGTTTAGGTGCAATCAAAAACGCTGCTGTTGATACTTTAGGTGGTGCAAAGGGCTATGTTAGGTCAGCATATGCTGATGGTCAAGCTGGTAGACTTCTTGAAGGTACTAAAGGAGTTAAATACGAAAGATTTGGTGCTGATGGATTCAAAACTGATGGTATCAAACAAGAAATGTTTGAAGCTAATGGTTTAGTTGATGCTAAACAAGAAGATACTGGAGTTGGTTTAACTTATAGTTGGAAGAATGCTTCACCTGAAGTACAAGAAAATCTCAAAAATATTTCTATGGCACATGCTACTGGAAATGAAGCAAAGCTTAGAGAAATGGGAATTTCTAATGTTCAAACTCAAAAGGTGTATGATAAAGACAATAAAGTTGTAGATACTTTATACGGATTCACTGCTGGAAAAGAAGCATTCAATAGAATGGGATTAGAAACATTAAGAGTTAAACCAGATAGAATTATTGAAGCTGGATATGATACTAAAAAATCTGGTGGAACACCAATGCAATATATACCAAAAGTAGATAATGTACTAGAAAGCAGTAATACTAACCAACAAAAGGTTGCTAACTAAGCTTAATAAATTAGAAGTCTCAAACGAGACTTCTTTTTTTATGGTCAAAAAGTGATTTTTTAACAAGGAAAAACATATAATTTACTATTAAAAACTTTAAGAAAACTATGACTCTATTCTTGTAATAGAGACAACAACAAATGTGAGGAATAAGAAAGTGAGGAACTACAAATGAGTAAAAGTGTATATGAAATCGTGCAAGAGAAAATGATAGCTAAGATTGAGGAAGCAATCAAGAACGGAGAAAAACTTCCTTGGCAAAAGCCTTGGTCTGGTCGTATGCCTGTCAACTATGTCAGCAGAAAACCATATCGGGGAATTAACGTCTTTATGCTGATGGATGAAGGTTCAGAATTCATTACTTTCAAGCAGATTCAGGAATTGAGAAAAAAGAACCCTGAAATTAAGCTTAAGAAAGGTTCTAAATCTGAAATGGTCGTTTTTTTCACTATGAAACAATATAAAGAAAAAGACGAGGAAACAGGTGAGGATGTAGTAAAGCAAAGACCTATCTTGAAATACTACAACGTATTTCCAATTCACACAGTTGAAGGTTTGGAGTCAAAGTTCGAAACATTTGAACATAATCCAATCGAAGAAGCTGGTCGAGTAATCACATCGTATGTAGAAGAAAGTGGAATTGGTTATGAAGAGTTAGAAGGATTTGGTCAAGCTTATTATAGACCACTTAATGATTCTGTTCATGTTCCGGCTATGTCTTCTTTTAAAGAAGTTGAGAAGTTCTATTCTGTAGCTTTTCACGAGTTGGCACATTCTACAGGACACCCAAGCAGACTTAACAGATTTGATGTTAATGCTGGAAGTCATATCTTTGGTTCAGAATCATATTCCAAAGAAGAACTTGTTGCTGAAATGTCAGCTAGTATGCTGTTAGGTTCATTAGGCATCAACACGGAATCTACTGAAAAAAATAGCCAAGCTTATTTAAGAGGCTGGTTGAAATCATTGAAAGATGATGTGAAACTATTAATCTCTGCAAGTAATCAAGCACAAAAAGCTTGCGATATGATTCTTGGAAATGCTGTCGAAAAGCAAGAACAAGAAGTCGCATAATATTCATTTTAGAAAGGAATTTATCAGGAATGAATCTAAGAATTGAAGCCCTAACAAGGCTTCTTTTTTCTTTAGAAAAAAGATAAAAAACTTTTATAAAATGATTATATTGTTAAAGGCAGAAGCATATAATTATGATAATAAGAAATCAAATTCGGAGTATCTATTTTATGATAGGTACAATAATTATTCATGGTCGGAACTCAAATGTGGGTAAAAAAGGGATTAGTCTCTTTTCTGATGGTGGTAAGTATTGTATTTAACATAATAGGTACTCTTTTTGTATAAAAAAATAATTTATAAGGAGAGTGGTATATATGTTAAACAATTTTATGAGAAGCTTAATGGCTTTATTATCAACAATTATGATGGTGGTGTTTATGGCATCCCCTGTTGCAAATATGATTTCTTTTGATATTCGTGCTGGCGTAGTAGTTGGAGGGATATTATTAGTTTCATTTCTTGCATTAGTTACAGTTTCTAACACTAGACACTTTAACTCTTAAGCAACTCCTGACAGAGTATAACGGTCGATTAGAAAAGCAATTCTCTACCGACTGGTCTCTGGGGAGTTGTTTTTGTGTCTAGAATTATAAAATTAGTACTATAAACATATAATTAATATAGAAAACTAATTGAGAAGGAGGAACTTAAAATGATGATTTTAAAAGGAATATTAATTCTGATGTACTTTTCGTTATCAGTGATTGAATTAAGGAGTAGACGAACAGATTTAAATGCTAGTATATTCACAGCATTATGGGCTTTTTCTAGTATTGTAATCTACAATACTTTTGATTACATGGTATCAATACCAATTATCTTTATTGGTTATGTTATTCATATGATTTATCTTTATACAAAGAAAAAAGTTGCCAGAAGTTATTAAATTAAAAGACCAGAACTATAATGTATTAGTTAAAGAAAATTCGATGTCTTTTTTAAGATGACAAAGATGAAGTGAGGAAACTTACTGGCGAAGAATAAAAGACATTCTTTCTAACTGTAAACAATAACTAACGTAAAATGAAAGGATGGTAAAAATTATGGTGAAATTAAAGGCACTATACACAACAATTATTTTAATACTTGTATTCGCAATGGAGATTATTTCAAAATTTGATATGAATGAGGGTAGCAAGATAATACTGCTGTGGCTTCTGTTTATCATTGTGGTTCTATTTATTGTAATTCTCATTGGAGAATTTTTAGAACCTACAAAGAAAAAAAAGAAATAACAAGAGAGGTGAAGCTTTTTAGCTTCATCTTTTTTAATGCGTTTAATCCACTCTACTTTATTCAAGCAAGCTGATGAATAAGTAGCTATGTTCAAGCTGGCATTGCCAAGCTTGATGGTAGACAATCTTTTAAGCAAGAATTGTTAATAAAACAATGATATAATTTAACAAAATAAAGAAAATTTCTTACTAAAAAGCTGATAATCAGTAGCTAAATTGTATATAATTTAGTATTAAATAAAAAATTGCTGAGTGCTTAAATTCTTAAGCCGACAACTTTTCTGGTAGGAACTCAAATGAGTGTAAATTAAATAAGGGATAAGTCTCTTGTTTACCTGTCAGGAATCTGTTTGGACGGAATTAAGCACTCCTTTTTTTATAACAAAGTTATTTAATGAATATACTAATAACAAATATAAAACTAAAAGGAGGTCGTTGTTATGACAAATAAACTAACAAAAATTTTAATTATGGTACTTGTAATGATTATGAGTACACAAACTATGGTGTTTGCATCAAATGGATTACCATTTGAAATTTCAGAAATGAAGATAGGATTAGTAAAAGATGGTGAGATTATCACTTGGGATGAAGAAGATTTAGGTTCTCTATTCTTAGCTGGTAATGTTACAATGACACCGTTACGTCAAGTTGCTAACACATTGAACTATGATGTAAAATGGTTGCCTGAAACTCAAGAAGTTTTAGTTACTAAAGGTGACGAAAGTGTTACTTTTAAAATCGGTGCTTATAAAGTTAATACTACTAATGGTATTGTTGAACTTAGACAACCTATCGTGGTAATCGAAGGTAGAACATACCTTGAAATCAGAGGTATCTCTGAAATTTTTGGATATCATGTAGATTGGAAATCTTTTAAGAATGTTGAAGGTGGAAGAAACTTTGATAAAGACAATTATGTAGTTATCACTTCTCCAGAAGGTCAAAAAGCTATCCAAGAAAGTACTGTTGACTTTACTGAAAATGCTATCCTTGATGGTATTGAAGCAAAATACCCTACTTGGTCACAAGTACACAACGAAAACGTATATGTTTTTTCTAATGTACCAAGTGACTTAAGAAATGGTTACTTAACAATGAGAAATCGTGTTGCTGATGGTAGTATCTCTATCGACATTAAAGGTGGATGGGGAGAACCTAAAGTTCAAGAAGCATTTTTAAGTTTACTTGAAGTTGCTACTGGTTCTTCAGTAGATGCTAAAATCATTTATGATGAATGGTTATCTACTATTGAAAATAATGGTGAAACCGAAGCAGAAGATACTTGGGTGAAAGCTGGAGGTAGTCAATTTATGATTACAAACGAAGGTGTTCATACTGGTGTTAGATTCTTAATTAAATAAACCAATTAAAGATAAGTCTCTTAGGAGGCTTTCTTTTTTTTACATAAAAACCAATAAAGATGTGTTGAAAACATTATTAAATACTAAAACGGGTTCGTGACGAAAAAACGCAACTTTCGTCATATTTTATATTATAAATTGGAAAGAACTTTACTATAATTCAATATCAAGAAAAATAAAGGAGTTGAGAAAATAATGAAAAAATATATATCGACATTGCTTATAATGGCAATGATTTTTACAAACACTATAACAGCTTTTGCTGGCATTGATTTAGGAGATATCCAGAAATTAAACTCAGATGAATATATTGCTTTAGCCAATGGAGAGAAAGTTTATTACTGGAAGAATGACCCTACAACAGGTCAAAAAATCTATTTATACGAAACGATGTATCCAGTTCCTCAATTATATAATTTAGGTGAATTTGGTAGTCGTTCAATGGTTATTGGTCAATATCAATACTTAGATGGATTAAACAATGAAGGGATACCTAATAATCTTAATAAGCTTGCCTCACCTGAAGGTTGGGAAGTAAGCCAAAGAGTAAAGATGGATTTATGGGGAACTGAGATAACTGCTAACGACCAAACAAGTATTGGTGGTAGTTATATCTCTAAAATGGGTAGAAGCTATCCTGACCCATACAACTACTCATTTAAGGTAGATACAACAATGGTAGACGGTACTAAAAGAATAGACCCTACACCTGACCCACTAAAGCAGTTTTATTATGAACCAACTTTAGGATTAAAGGGTAATGTTCGTTATACGTTAGGTCAAGATTTTGAGTTAATGTATGCACCATTTTTTGCTGTAGATGCTTTAAGTGACCCAGAGAACGGTTTTGATATTAGCGTAAAGAATGTACAAAAATATCCTTGGACAAAAGACCCAAGCGTTCAAAAAGGATATATTACAAATAAGTATGAAGACTTAATTGATACTTATGGAAATAGTGATATTTCAACTTGGCAAAATAGCCAAATTTATGAGTTAGAAATATTTCATTTATTCTTTAGATATCATTTAGCAGTTACAGAAAATGTAGCACCTGATTTTAAGGCAAAACTTACTGAATTAACAATTGCTGAAGGTCGTAACCCTAATGATATAAGCGATAGAATCCAGACAACACTAGAATACTTTAGTATTTATTCTTTCGGTGGTCATGGCTTTGGTAAAATGCAAGGAACTCATAAATCGAGTTCAGGCAAGTATTGGACTTTTAGTGTTTTCACACCAAGACAGTATTCGCCACATGATTTAAGGTTTGGTTCTCAGTGGAATGCTGAGACTGGAACGAATTATATTGGAGACATTGAAGCACTTGGACATAGAGTAAGAGAATATAATCCTACAACTAAAGAAATGGGTCAAATTCTTAACCCAGCAACAGACAAACTTCAATATGGTAAAACATATTTGATTGAAAGTTTTGTAGGTATGGAAGCGATTGAAGATTCAGCTAAAGTAGAATCTTATCATTCTAGAATTACAGTTGACCAATGGTTTAAGTTAAATGGTCAAGCAGATGAATTAGAAAGGAATGAAAATGTTAAAGGGTTTAAAATAATCTATGATAACACAGATGATTCAGTGGAGATTGATTTAACTCAAGAATACACTTCCAACATAAAAGCATTCAATGATTTATATTATCAAAAAACTCTTGATAATACAGATGGAATTATTGGATTTCAACAAATAGTGACGATTCCTGAACTTGATTCATCAAATAATAGTGTTCAATCAATAGCGTTCTATAGTGAAATTTCTGATACTTATAACAGATATCAAGGTGATGGAACACCACAACAGAATGATAACCTTTACCAAAATAACGAACAGAGTGCTGTATTCTTTGATGTTACTGAAGGACAGCCTGAAGACTTCTATGTAGCACATTCACAAAACACTAGCACACCAAGTATTATTGCTGACCTTGGACTTATGAATGCTGTTATTACAGAAGTCAATGGTGAACCATACACAGGACAAGAATTAAAACCTTCTGATGAAGTTACTATTGAGTTTTTTGTTCAAAGAGATAAGAATGCAGAAACTGTAGTTTTATTTAACGATTTGACAGCTTATATTGAAGAATACCCAGATACAGAAAAAGAAGACCTTGCCTTAAAAGTAGATGGAGATAGCTTATATACTGCTTCTTACAATGCTACTGGCAAGTTCGAAAACAATGTTCCTGTTATTAAAGAATATAAGACTTACAACAGTATGAGTAACACATACAGTGATTGGATTACTTACAGTAAATCAAGCAATGCTGGTGATAATGTTAATGCTGGTACTGTTATTAAATACGAACTCAAATACACTATTCCTACAATGACAGAGATTCAAAACAATCCAGCTAAATGGAACTTAAATGTTCCAGCATTATATGGTAAATCAGGAATGGAGAAAATGAATATCACGTTTGAAATCTCTACCCTAGATGAAGCTGATAGTAATAAGCAAAACAACTGGGCTAGAGTGAATTTAACTGTTGGAAAACCAAATGTTAGAAATATGTATATTACAGAAGTATCGATTTATGATGAAAATGATAAACTAATTCAAACATTTAAAAATGAAGGTTCACCAACTACTGGATTTTTCTTAAGTGAAGCACTAGATGCCAGCATGAATTACTATGCTGTAGCAAAAGTGAAATTTGAGTATCCATACGGAACTACTCAATCAAATAACACTAATTTAGAACTACACAGTGTACCAAGTTATAATAACACTCCACCTTCAGACCCTCCAATGAGTAGCCTTGAATATCGTGTTTATTCAGATATTTCAAGCAGATGGAATGATGGAGATATCGGAGTATATGACCCAAGAACAATAACAAACATAAAAAACTATAATCCTGATACAGACACTCTAAATGGGTTAGTTTTACCTATTAAAACACATTCAGAAATCAATGAATTTTCATTATGGATTAAGATACCAGATGCTATGAATGCTTCTGGTGATAATGGAATTATTGAAAACTGGGATGAAATAACTATAAGTGGTACTGTAGGAGATACAAGTTATAAAGATAATGCTATCACAGACATTCAGTTGTTTAGTAATGCTGGTGCTGAGTATGCTGAACAAGGCGATAATGGATACCAATTACTAGACCCTACTTTGAGTTACTACAGCATGATTACTGTAGAAAGAGTATCGGGAAGTGCTGATAGTATGATTGATTACTCACCTAACCTATTAGTTGAGTATAAATTTAAAAATACAACAGACGTATTTAAAGAAACTCTTACACCTTATACTGGTAGCAGACTTAAAAATGTTGGTGATGAAATCAAATACAGATTAAATGGTCTTGTAAGTGATACCAATTACATTTACATTAAAGCTATGTTAGAAACGCCTGATGCTAATTCATCCAACAATACAAGAACTGAGACTTGGGCGAACATCTACAATCTTCATGTAAGAGATTTGGTAATCAGTCCTGAAAAAACTCAAATGGCTGATGGTGAATACAATAGAACAGTTGAACATACTTTTAGTGTTGTAGCTGGATTCAATACCAATGGTGCTAATCATGCGATTGATAATGTACCAGTACAAATTATTGAAGAAAGTAGAACTTTAACTGGTGATTTTGGTAGTCCAAGAGTTGTTTATTCAGACAATGTTTCGTTAAACAATAGTAACGAAGTTCAATTGAGTGGTACTTTCTCAACTAACTATACTAGAAATATGGATAAAAAATACACCGTTAAAATCAATGGTGGAGAAACTGGAATTCAAACATATCAAGAAGTTATTAGAGATGATAACGAGACTTACGTTTATACAACAGCTTTCGGAAACGATAGTAATCTCTTGAATTGTGATAACTTAAGAACAAGTGGAACATGGAGTACAGAGTTTAATAGAACTGAATACTCTGGTGGAGTTATGAAAACTCAAACCTACATGAGAGATGTTTATGATAGTGATGGTAACAAAATTGGTGAACGTGAATACATTAGTTATTACTGTGAACCTTGGGGAACGCCAACTGATTATCAAGAGACAGCAACATTCAGCGAGGAATTAGTTCTTAAGGCAATGTTTAAATCTACTGGAATGAATAACTATGTTGATATCGTTGCTAATCCAAGCTTGGCTGAAGTGAGGGCTGGAGAAAAGTTCGACTTATACTTCATTCTAGAATATAACACTGACAGAGGAAACTTCCCTTGGGCTTCTATCTTTAGAACAAGAACCTATATTAAATATGACAGAAAAGGATGTAATAAAGACATTCTAAGTCCTAGTAGTCCATATACAGCTAATCAATATCCACGACTTATTGGTAACTTTAAAATCAGTGGTTCTCAGCAAGAACCATATGATATGATACCATATTCAGTTAGTGGAACTTATAGCAAGAAGTATTACTATGACCCATTTGCTACAAGACATATTCCTTCAGATACAAAGAATATGGATATGAAATTCTATCTTCAAAGTGAAGAAATCGATGGCTATATTTACGACATTAACAACAGAGATTCTAGATTAAAACTATGTGAAACGGTTACTATAAAAGTCGTTGGAGGAACTCCAATTAATGTAGGTTCACAGGTTATCGAATAATAATTAAGAAGCTTAACTCCCAATAGAGTTTTGCTTCTTTTTTACATAAAAATCAATAGAGATGTGTTGAAAACACTGTTAAATACTAAAACCAGTTTTTGACTAAAAAACGAAACTTTCTTCATTTTTAGTGGTAAAACATAAAAAAATTAACTATATTAATGTTATAAAGAAAATTAAAAGGAGTGATGGCATGAGTGAAAAATCAAACTGGCAGTTATTTGTTGAAGATTTTAAAAGCCTTAGTGATGAAGATAAACACAAGGCATGGAATTATATAAAAGCATTAAAGAATGGTGAAGTTAAGAAGACTAAAAAGCGAAAGATTGACTTTAATCATTTTACAGGTAAGACAAGAGAATTTTGCATAGAGATACTTGATAAACATGATATGGATATGAATACTTCTATTTATGTTACTTGTGTAAATAATATTAGCTTGACAGTAGATGAAATTCTAGAGAAATACTTTAATAAAAACATCGAAAAGAAACCATATATTGTTGGTAACGAAGATTTAATCAAAGATATGATTCAATATCATTATGACCAACTTGAACATGAAGGCATAGAAGCTTTTCCTTACTTAAGGATATTAAACAAAGAAACTCAAGATTTTGTAATGAGGATAAATAAAGAAACCAACTTTAATTTATACCATTCAGCTTATTCATATTGTAGTAATAGAATTAATAAATCAGTTGATGAAATAATTGGGGAGTATATAAAGAAATACTCTGAGAAAAGACCTTATTTAAAAGAGAATATGGACTGTGTGAAAGAACTCTTTTCAAAAGTACTAATAAAAACACAGAATGATAAGAAATAGGAAGTCCTTTAAGGGCTTCTTTTTTTAATTTCAGCAAATCATAGAAGCTGAGTTTACCAGCAAACATTTCATTTGGAAGAAAGCTTAATCCAGTATGGCAATGTTTGTCTAATTGCTATCTTTCCATAGCTTGTTGGTAGGCAACGTTTTAAGCAAGAATTATTAAAAATCAATCAAAACTCATAGCTTGACCAGGCATTAGTGTTGCTTGGTCATCACTATTGAATGATTAAAAAATTTCACACATGAAAATCGACATCTTGTACAAGGTTAGTTTTAAGAAAACCTGTACTCCATATAATAATGTATAAAGAAAAATAATTTGAAGAGAGGTGAAGTCAAATGACAACAATTATATTTTTACTAACAGCATTTACAATTTTATATCTAACACAAAACGCTGGAATGCTTGGATTTAGAATGAGTATGAATCCAGCCCTAAAAATTAGTGTAGTTTCAATACGATTGATTATAACAGGATTAATAATTGGTACTTGTCTTTTGACTAGCTACTCTTTATTAATACCAATACTAGGATAAGGAGGACTGATAGAAATGAGTAAATTAACAAAGAAGATGATTGAAATACTGATAGAAGAAATTGAAGATTACGATTTTGAAAATATGAAACATAAAAGTAAAATAGCATTTAAGAAAGAACACGCTAGATTAAGTAAAATGCTTGAAAGAGATACAAGTGAACATGTTTTAAAAATGGTTCTTGATTGCATGAACAACAAGCTTAAGAGGGCTACTGGTACTTGTACCTATCCCTTAAGCCATTACTACTTTTTAAAAGAAGAAGCAGTACAAAGACTAAAACAAGAAAAAGATTAATTTCGCACATGAAAATCGACATCTTGTACAAGGTTGGTTTTAAGAAATTCTACAAAACATATAATACAGTATAAAGAAAAATAATTAAGAAAGAGAGGTGAAATTTTATGACATATACAGACTGGTTACTAGACATGATAGGTGATGGTTCTTCTATTGATGCAGATGCATTAGCAGTTATGACACATCCATCAGTAATAATATTAGGATGTACAGATGATATAGATTTGGTAGCAGATGCCGATTCATTCTCTGTTCCACACATCCTTACAACAACACATTGTGGTTATTGTCTGCATGATGTAATGGTTTCCTTATACTTAGACGGAGTATATTACGACTATTGCTTCCATTGCGGAGATTTAACACCATACACAGCATAAAAATGAAGTCGAAAGGCTTCAATAAGTGCCATTAACTCAATTGGTAGAGTACCAGACTTTTAATCTGGGAGTTCAGGGTTCAAGTCCCTGATGGCACACCAAATATATTAGGGATTTGCCAAGTGGTAAGGCACAGGACTTTGACTCCTGTATTCGTAGGTTCGAATCCTACATCCCTAGCCAATAAAATATGGTGGATTCGACAAGGGGTTAAGTCACCAGTCTTTCAAGCTGGAGTCATGGGTTCGATTCCCATATCCATCACCATTGAAATTTATCAAGCTAATAGTACTAACATAATTCAAGTTACATGATTACAGAATAAAAACTGTTATTGAGTGATACAATTAAGACAAGATTGATGAAGTTTCATGAAATAAATGCAAAATAAAAAATGGAGATATGCGAAGCGTAACCCGTCAGTAATATCTCAAATACAAAAAAAGGAGATGATTTATAATGTTAAGATTTGAAGAATTAAGAGAAAATTTAGAAGTGGTGATTGCTGAAGCAGTGGTGGAAAGCTGTCTAAATCCCACAGGAACAAGAATGGAAATTGAGGTGAATATGGAAACTGGAGAATGCTTTTGTTACAATATGCAACAAAACACTTGGAACAGAGATAGCGAAGGTATCTGGAGAAGTGGTAGAGATACTTTAAGATGTGGTCAACTTGAGTTTGATGGATTTGTAGATGGTGATGGAGATGGCTTATTTTATGAATCTGTTGAGGATATGGAAGCTGGAGAAGATGGTCTAACTGAAGAAGAAGTAATTAGAACATATTATGCTGATGAATTATATGACAATGTTGCAGACGATATCATTAGAGAGGTTGAGATTGCTTTTAATGATTACCAAAATAGAATTGATGAAGAATAACACTAATAGCCCCTAATAGGGCTATTTTTTATGAAAAAGATTTCATTATTTTGTTATTAAATAAAGAGAACAATACTATAATAATCATATAAAACAAAAATTTTCGAATGGCACTTTACTTAGTTTAGTGCATATAACACTTTCTGGTAGGAACTCAAATGTGAGGAAATCATATGTGAGGAACAATTTATAAGTTGAAACGATATATACTTATAAACCAGTGAGGAATATGTACAGGAAACATAAAGTGCTTCTTTTTGTGCTTATAAAGCAAATAATTATAAAGAAGGAGTGATTTTTATGAATAAAATTAAATTACAAGAGGTATTTACAAAAGAGGTATTTAGCAAGCAAATTAAAGAAAAGGTGGCTTTCAGATTTGAGAATCCTGAATTTGTTGAAGGAACAAGATATGAAGATGATTATTTTGTGCGAGATACAAAAGTTGAATTGACACTAAATGATGATAATACAGTACACTTTATGAAGTATGATAGAAGCTGGAGTATCCGAGTAAAGAAATTTAATATCACTGAAAAAGATATTACTGTTGAAGAAGCTGTTGACTACTTGATTGAGAATTTTGATAACCGTGATGCAAATTACAGTGAAATCGTAACAATCATGAAACAAGCTATGGCTGATGAAGAAGTTGAAGTTTCTCTTTTCTACAACCAATACAAAGGTACTGGTAAGGCATGGATTGCAAACACTGATAACACTAGAAAAATCTTAAGCTTTGTTGATTGCTTTAATCACATTAAAGATGGTTATAAAGGTGAAAGAGTTTTCAAACTAACTGATGGTCTTTACATTTTTAACGAAGAAGGAAGCAAGTCTAAAGATAATAGAAGTTTTGTTGAAGTTAAAGATGGACAAGTAAATTACCTATAAGAAATTTAGAAATAATCCTAGAAATAGGGTTATTTTTTTTATTAAATTGAGTTGAATTGCATATAATGATAGTAGAATAAGAAATTTCGATTGTGTCTAACGTGATGCAAACATTCTTTTACTGGTAGGAACTCAAATGTGAGGAATTCATATGTGAGGAACGTGAATTGACTTGAAACGATATATAGTCAATTGCTAGTGAGGAATTTTGTATGGAAACATAGACACTTTTTTTGTGCGTGTATACGCAAAATATAATACAAAAGGAGTGATTTTTATGAATAAAATATTTAATGTAAAATTATCAAAAACAGGTAAAGGTGTACTTATTAGTTTCAAATATGATTCTAAAATCTTAAGTGAGGTTAAAAGCATTTATGGTGCTTCTTGGAGACCGACAGATAAAGCATGGTACTTTAGCTTAACAGATACAAATGTTAAGAAACTAAAAGACTTATTTGATAGATACTCAGTTGAGTTTGAAGGAGAAGCTGAAAAGTATTTTTCTAACAGCCAAGTTGTCTTCAAGAAAGTAAAGATTTCCTTTGATAGCGAATACGTTGAATCTTACGAAGGATTTGAAGGATACATGTTAAAAACTAAAGATAGCTGTAAAATCGATGGTCGTGTTTTCGGATTATGTAAAGATGCTGGATTATATAGAAATACGGATGGAGATTACACTTTCTGGGCGATTTCTAACGAAAACTTCCAAGCTGTGGTTGATACATTAAAAGCAAATAACTACGTTTGTAGATTAATGCAAAACTAATAGCCCCTAACAGGGCTATTTTTTATTTACCAATCAAAGCTGGCACTTTGTTTAGTTATCTCTCTTATATACTCCATATCGGATTCTTCTATATCTCCCATCTTAGTTAAACGTGCTTTAACAAAGAATGCAGTTCCCTTAACTAAATCCCCTTCATACATAAAATTAGGTTCATCGTCACTACCATGCTGACTAACATAATGATTCCTCTACCTACATCAAGTGGACTTAAAGCTAGTCCAAATTCACTACCCAATTCTGCTGGTGTTCGACTCTTGCTAAAGTCTATCTCTATATCGCTATATGGTCTTTTCTTAACTATTTGTGGCATATCTTATATTCTCCTTCCTTCATGTCAATTCTACTCTTATATTCTCATATATTCAACGATAATCATACACTTCTAACCATTCTCGCATTCTGGAAAGAATACTGATATAATCTAGTACCCTATACATATAATCGCTTTAAACAACATGCTTGCCATGTTGCTGAGTAGACCCAAAGCTATGTTAAAACTGCTGTTAAAAACAATAATGTTGTTTAGTCATAACTATTGAAAACAGAGAGTTTTACTAAGACAGGTTCGTGACCAACTTTTGAAACTTTCTTCATTTTTTTGTTATTAATTAAAAAGAATTTTACTATAATTCATTAGGATTAAAAATCATTGAGGAAGTAAGAAAATTTCGTACATGAAAAACAGCATTATGTACAAGGTTGGTTTTGAAATGATGTGAGAACCATATAATTTATTAGAAGCAAAATAGCAAAGGATTTTTTAGTTGTAGTGTCCTGATTATATAAGAGAAACAACTAATACAAATAATTATAAAATAAAGGAGAGTGGTTTTTATGAAAAAAATTACAACAATAGCGTTAGCACTTACGCTTTTACTAAGTGCAAATATTACAGGGGTATTCGCTGATGGAAATACTAATGGTGAGGAAATAAATGAGGTTTTACCATTCATTAATTCATTAAGAGAAGAAATTACTGAGAATACAGTTGAATTAGATGCTTTATTAAGTGAAGATGTTGAGAAATTAACATTTGAAAATGAGGATGAAAGAACTGCTTATATTGAACAACTTACTAATGAAGTTATGGAGAATTCTATAATAGAAAAGCATTACGAGACAATTACAATTGATGGTGTTGAGTACAACTTAGTATCATCTCTTGACCAATATTTAGAAAGAAATGAAATAAATCAAATGATAGATGAAGCTGTTGATAGAGATAGAGAATTACGTGGATATGAAGAATTTGAAATTACAGTCCTTTCTAAAGATGGATATAAGGAATCGAATTTAAAAGAAGACCTTAACAAATACTATATCGATGGTGAGGATGTTACAGATATTGATATTCCATATAGCTACTGGTCTCGTGAAAATGAGATATATAAAAGAAATCGCATAGGCGATTACGATGAAATAGTAACACCTGAAGGTAGAGTGTTTATTAATGAAGATAATATTAAGTTAGAGTCTAAGGCAATTCTATATATGTTTATTTTACTTATCGGAGGTATGGTTGCAGGATTTAATATCGGTAAGAGTTTCGCTGGTCAAACCAACATAACCTTTGAAAAAGGTTTATATGGTGGTGAAAATAAAAATGATGAATACACTAAATTCTTGGACTTTGATAACTACAAATTAGAATACGATGGAAAGAAATTCGTAGTCGAAACACTAGATGGAACTGTAAAGGTTTATCAAGTTGTTGATGAAACTAAGGTAGGTGAAGACAATGAAAGATAAAGATAAGGCTATAAAAAAGTTGAAAATTGAAATTATGCTTGTATTATTCTTTCCTTTGATAGCACTCAGTGCTTATTTGATGCTTGAAAATTTCGAGAATTTTTCTCAAGATAAACCTGAAATCATTAAGGGACAAACCACTGATGTTTATAGAGGTTCTGGAATAAGTAACAGATACTATACTCTTGAATTACACAATAATTCATACCAAGAAATCAATAGTAAGTTAAATTTTGAAGAATGGGATTTTACTTTCTATAGCGATTTGCATTCAGCTATGATTGTTGGAAACTCAAAATTTAAATATATGAGTTTTCATCATGATGAGTTGAATATTTATATTGATTATGAAAAGCATAATTTAGGTACGTACAAAGGTAAAATATACGCTTATAAAAAGTCAATTGATGGAGAATATGAACCTATTGAACCAATAGAATTCGTTTATACTCTGAAAAGAGATATTTGGAGTTATGGTTTTCCATTACCATTTCTATTCATTTTTATGCCCTTTGGTGTGTTGTTTAGAGTAGATGACATAATTGACATATTAAGAAAAGAAAACGAAGAACAAAAATCTAAAGATAAGGAGGACGATGACAATGAAAGATAATAAACGAATACTCTTAGCTACAGGCAACAAAGTTGCTGATACCAAGCTAGCTGATAGATATAAAGAATTAGATGGATATACGGTCGTTGGAATAGCATCATACAAAGATGTAATTGAACAAAAGTGTGATGAACTTCAACCTGATATTCTTGTTGTAATAGAGACACTTGAAGGAAAAAAAGACATTGATATTTTCAAGCTAATAAAACTACTTAGAATCAAACATGCACAAACAAGAGTCATCTTTGTTGCTACTAAAAGAAATGCTGGTGATATACAACTAGCTAATCTTGTAGGACTAGCAGTTTATGATATTATCGCTGGCACTAACATTTCACTAAAGGAAATTGCAGACCACATTGAGAACCCTAAATCCTTCCTAGAAGCTAAAAAGTATCTTCCAGAGGATAATCTATACACTGATGAAGATGCCTTTGAGAAAGCTGAAATAGAAGAAGGGATTGAGGTAGTTGAAGAGTCTAAAGAAGCAGTCATAGAACAGGTTAACAAAGAGAAGAAGACTTGGAACATCAAAGTTCCTGAATTACCTAACATCAAATTCGAAAGAGAAGAAAAAACTCAGGCTGAGAAAGATGCTGATGAAAAGCTTAAAGAAGCTGATAAGAAGCTTAGAGAACAGCAACGTCAAGAAAGAATTGCTAAGAAAAATGCTGAAGCTGAAGAGAAAGCGAAACTTGCTGAAGAAAAGCGTATACAGCGTGAAAAGGATGCTGAAGAACATGAGAGACAACGTAAGATTGATGAAGGAAATAGACGCATTCAAGCAGAGAAAGATGCTGAAGAGAAAAAGCGTAAAGATAAAGAATTAGCTGAGAAACTTGAAAGAGATAAAGAGTTAGCAAGGCTTGAGTTAGAAAAAGCTGAAGACGATGCTAATAAAGCTAAAGAGGAAGAAGATTTAAAACATAAGAGAAAGATGGAAGCTTTGGAAGCTAAAGAACTTAAAAGAAAGGCTAAGAGAGAAAGACAATCGGTTAGAAGAATTAAATGGAGAAGACGTAAGAAGTTTGTTTTTAGTATCTTAACAGCAATTCTTGTTATGGCACTAATCTATTATGTGCAAGTTTACACAGGTAAAGAAGCACCTGAACTAATCAGCAATGTGTTTGATTTTGCTAAAAGCTTTGTAGTAGATGGATTTGAAAAAATAAAACCGTTTCTTGAGGGCATTCTAAACAAAGCCCAAGAGACATTAAATTAAAAGGAGGATTTAAATTATGAAAAAAATAACAAGTATATTATTGGTGATGGTAATGTTGCTATCACTTGCAGTACCAGCATTCGCTGGAGAAAGAGATTTATTAATTGAGGAAGTAACTAAGAGTGGTGACTTAACATCAAGTCATTACACAATCACAGATATTGAGACATATGTTTTAAAGGCTGAAACCTATATGAATCAATCAAAGAACGTGGGTAACTTACCACTATTTATTAAGGCACTTAAAGAGTTAAATAAAACGACTAATGAAGTTGAGTTTTATCAATTTAAAGACGGTCATTTTTTAAACAATGAAACAGATAGAATTTGGTTTAATTTAAAAACAGAGATTTACTATGTAGAAGGTAATACTGTAGGTGTTTATACATCTATAGAAGCTTTAAATAAGGCTATACAAGAGAAAATCGATGAAGCTTATGGTTTATATTCAATTGGAACAACTATTGAACCATACAAGGATGGTGCTGTTGAAATTATCTTGAGAAATGAAACTATAGATTTTGATAGTTTTATTCCACCTAACAAGCAAATGAGTAATACAATGGCTTTAATTCCTGTAGCAATGTTCACTGTAACATCTCAACCAACTACAATAGCAGAAGGTACTTTAATGCAAGGTGAACAATTCGCTGAAGCTAATACAGATAAAGCACTAATTGATTTTAGTGGTAATGGTATGAAAGACTTTTTATACACTGATTTCGTTGGTAAATTAAGCAAATGGGAACAACTAAGTGGAGTATTTGCTGATATGAACAACTTCTCGTTTGAATTTGGATGGGTAGATACTACAAACGATACTAACGGTATTGAGACATACACTTTTAGAAATGAACCTACTTTGGTAGAGATTCCAGACCCTGAAGTACCAGAATCAATTATTAGAGAAATTCCAGAAGTTGAAATTCCTAACGTGAACCCAACTCCTGAAACAGAAACTACAAATGATACTAGACCAGTTGAAAAAGCTGAAGACCCAACTGTAGAAATTCCTGAAGACAAAATTCCTGATAACGAACCTACACCAGAACCTAAAGATGACCCTTTTAACCCAGTAGTTCCTGTAGTGGTAGTTGCTTTAGCTGGTATGAGTATTTTCACATTTACTTTCTTTAAGAAAGAGAAAGTTCAAGTCTACTCTAGAAGTGAAGATGTTTCTGAAGATGAAATCTTACTTGGAAACTACAAGTTTAAAAACAAAGATGATTTTAGAATTGATTTAACTGATACATTAGACCTTTTAGCAGATAAGCAAGTTCTTGTTGTTAAAATCTCTGAGAACCTTAAAGGCAGAATGTATGGTAATGAGATTATCATTGTTGTTGATGAAGCTGAAAAGACAGTGAAATTAAATGCAGTAGACCTTGGAGATAAGACAATCTATGAAGCTGTTATTTCTAAAAAAGATTTGCTTGGATAAGAATAAAACAAGACAACTGAATATATAATGATTATAAGCACTGAGTTTTCAGTGACCACTAAAAATCAACAACACATGACTGAAGTCATATGTTTGTAAAATACTTTGTATTTTACTGTTGATTACGCTTCTCACTCATGATTAAAAGTCACGAGTGAGTGAAGCTACATCATCATATCTATGAAATCCCTGATAGACTCATCATCTTCAGGGGTTTCTTTATTGTTAAACATGATTTCATACATGACTTTGAATATCTATAACGCTTAAGTTATATACTATAGAAAGACATAAGATAAGGAGGTTTGATAACATGAAAGATTTAGTTAAATTTGCACTATTGCAGTTTCTACCATATATACCTTTATTCATAGGAATACTTGTTTCTAAAGGCGAATTACAACTAGCTATCGCGTTTTTAACTGTAATAATATTCTTTATGCATTCTATTATTTCAATAGCTTATTTTTTTCACCTTATTATTTTTGTTATTAAAGAAATACGAAGTAGCACTTAAGACATTTAAAACACAACTAACCCCCTAGAAAATCAATTCTAAGGGGGTTTTGCTATTCTTCATATCCTTCGTAGTCAAAGATTACTTCAGTATCGTAAAACTCATTATATTCGCCTTCTTCAAGCCATTCAGATATTACTGCACCTTTTATAGTTGCTTCATCCTCTGGAATATCTTCAACAATATCAATTATACCTAATGGTAAACCTTTTTTATCTTCAATCATGACAGTTATATCAAGATTTCCGTTTTCTTCTTTTCCGTCATATAAGCCAAGTGTGAATTTGCCAATATTATCTTTATTCGCATCAAGCAGTTCAACCAGTTCCTTTAATTCTTTATGTTCTCTCATTTATATTCTCCTTCCGTTTAACTTCTAAAAAGATTATAACATCAAGCCTAAAAAATTGCATTATGTAGATTATTTTCAATAAAGATATGTTCACAACACTATTGGACTATAGATTAATTCCATTATTAAAGAATATGTTGAATTTTATGTTAAAAAGTGAGTAAAACCGGTTGTTATACAGTTTTGTTTCTGTTATTATGGACCCATAAAAAGTGTATGAAACGACATACAAACAATGAAAGCGAGGAAATTAAAATGAAGAAGATTGCAGTATTTGGACGTAAGGGTGGAATTGGTAAATCTACAAGCACAGTAAACATTAGTCATGCATTCAGTAAGTTAGGATTTAAGGTTCTTTTAGTGGACTTAGATAGTCAGAATGATAGTTCCTTATTCTTAGGCATCAACAAAGATGATTACAACACATATGTATTCGATGATTTATTTAACAAAAGAAACAAGCCAGCACTTAAAGACTGTATGATTGAAGCAAGAGAGAACCTATTCTTACTTCCTAACAATTCGTTGGAGGATGTTGAGTCAGAACTTCATAGAAATTCTAGAATTGACAGCGTGTTAAACCACATCTTTGAAGAACTAAATGATATGGATTTTGATATAGTTCTGTTTGACACAGCACCTACACGAAATAAAATCAACGATGCTGTTTTGTGCTATGTCGAAGGTATCATTTTACCAGTGCAATTACAGAGTGCCAGCGTAAGGTCAATTGGTAACATCTATGAGTACTTGAATGACATGTATATCTCACCTGATATCATCAAAGCAATTATCCCTAATATGTACAATCAAATCACTAACGATAGCAAGGAAAATCTTGAGTTTGTAAAACTGTTTTTCGAAGGACAAGATATCGTTACTCCAGCTATCCCAACTAGGACTAAAATTGCTGAGTCAGGTAAGCATGGTAAAACTGTCTTTGAGTATGATGCAGAAGCAAGCGAACATTTTTTAAATGTCGTAGAGTCGCTAGTAACAATGATATAAGGAGGTATGAACATGGCTGGAGATAAGAACTTTGGGAACTTTGAGAAGATTAAACAGCAAATGCTGGAAGCAAAGCAAAAGGCTGAGAATAATGAAAAACCTGTTGAAGCTGAAATTGAAACTCCTGTTAAGGACACTGTTACAAACAGTGTTGATGGTAGTGTTGAAGCACCTGTTGGTGCTTCTAATGAAGCCTTTGTTAAAAAAGATGTAGATAAACCTGTTAGTAAATCTAATGGAAACTCTAGTAAAAAATCTGTTGATAGGAGTATTAAAAAAGATAGTGAAAAAGCTATTAAAAAGTCTCAACAAAGATGTGTTGATAACACTATTGAAGAATATGTTGAACAACCTAATGAAATGGTTATTAAATTTGCTGTTAAACCTAAAGTTAAAAAGAAAGCAGTCAATTACTATATTAGTCTTGATGTTATCGATAAAGTTAAAGAGACAGCAGAAGAAATGGGAATGAAGGACTCTAACTTCCTTGAGGAACTTCTAAGACAAGTGCTTCAAGTTTCAAATTAAATTATGTTAGTCTTTAGAAATAATTTATTGTCTTGTATAATAGTATTATCTGACTATTACGAATAATAAGGATGGTACTATTTTTTTATAGAAAGGAAATGACTAATGAATATTAAAGCAGTTGTATCAAAACTGACTGATAGAGAAGATAATCTATTAGGAATGGCAAGTGTAACCTTTGAAGATTATGGTATTAAAATGAATGATATTCGCATCCTAGAAGGTAAGAACGGTGGTAAACCTTGGGTAGCTTTTCCAGCAAGAAAACGAAATGATGGAGGATTTCAGGATGTTGTACACCCTGTTACTCAAGAGTCAAGAGAAGCAATCATTAAAGCGATAATGGATGAATACAATAAGAAATAAAGTGAGGGTTAGTTCTATATGAGTTTAAGTAAAAATGATGAAATCAAGCAACAAGTAAAAGATAGTGGTTGGAATAAATCATTATTTGCACTTGATGGTGACGGAGGCATCTGCTACTTCTGTGGTGAAACTACAGTATGGGATTGTGAGTGCAATAAGCATCATTGCCCTATTTGCAAAAATATGATTGATAAATGTGAATGTGATTTATCAAAACCACCTAGAATAGATATTGCCGATTTTGAAACATACGAAGAGTTACGAGAAGTTATTAAAGCTGGCTATAAAAATATGGCTAAAAAAACGAAAAAGTTCAAACAATTATGTATTAGAGATACTGAAAAAATCTTCAACGAACTAATACAATCCTTAAATATCAGTCAAGACGAATTAGATAAGTTAAATATCCAATCTGTCTACGGTCAGGCTAGTTATGACAATATGTATTTAGAAGGCTATGTTAATTTTGATGTGAAAGATGCTGTAGGCATAATAAGTATAGGATTTAAAAGAAATGATATATCAGGTCATCTTGATACTTATAAAGCTATCAGTCCTAGTATGACTGAAGCAGAATTTGCTGACATACCTTTTGTTAAAAAACTAATCCTGTTGATAGGACATAACTACTGGAATACTCTCAGAAGTATTGAAGAAAGAAATTTTAAGAAATTTTTCAATGATGAAGCGATTGATGAAGCATTATTCAAAACAGATGTAAAAAGAGGTAAATGTAGATTTAGTTTGTTAAAAAAATATGTTGACCCTTACCATCACGATAAGGCTAATAAATTAATCGATGAAGAAATGAAAGTAAGAAAGGATAAATTTTATGAATGATAAGTTTAAATGCCCTAGATGTGGTAAAGAAGTAGAAAGCTGGAGTGTAGCATTAAGTAGAAAAGATAACGAGACTGAAATCTGTAGTGACTGTGGCGAGAAAGAAGCTATGGAGAATTACGAAGCTACTAAAGACCAAATGTAAAGTGAGGATTTATTGATGTTTTTAACTGAAGAAATGAAAGCAGTTTTCTTTGAGGAATTAGCTGATGAAATGAGGGATGATTATATCCAAGCTAATTTAGATAGCTATATTCTGAAGCATCTTAATACTTCTTTTGGTACTACTATTCTTGAGTATGACCTAACTGACACTAGAATTGTACTTAATGGTAATTTCTATCGTGGAATTGATAAACTACCTAAGAAATTCAATCAAGACATTGATAAGATTTTTAGATTCGAATATAACTTCTCTACTAAGGAATTGAAGTATACTCTTGAGTCTTGGGAGAAGCATAATCTTAACGATGTGATTGACCTGATTAATAGTACCTTTAGTGATGTTGAAGATGCTGATTTATTAAGAATAATTGTTACAGAAGAAGTTCTAGCAACTGAAAACCACTATGAGAATTATTTAAGTCTATTGTATCGCAATCAAGACAATCCAAGATATTTAAAGAAAGTCTTAGACGATATGAAGCATAGATTAGATGATGATTTTATTAAAAGATTTAATCTAACAATAATCGATAATACGCCAACCATCGACTACTATTCACTTAATGGTATTGAAGCCCTGAAGATGCTAATTAACTACAATCTCAAAGGTCAAGAAAGTAGTTATTATAAGCATGATGATATAAGGATGTATATCGGAGAGTTCATCATTCATGACTGGGATGTTGAAGCAAAAGAAGATGAATTTGAAGAAACTATGAAAGGCAACTCAAATGTATCTAACCTTATATCCGACTTAGCTAATATGTCAAACAAATACTACTTGGGTGACAGCAAAATAGCTTATGAAGTGCAAGGTGATTTTTATAGTATCATTGACTCATATTTTGGTAAAGAATCTGACTACAGAGAAGAAAACCTAAACATGCTTTATAGTAGGGCTAAAAATGGACTACATGAGTTCTTGAAGTTCTATCAATCCGAAGCACAAAAAGAAAGTGATTGGGATGATGATGATTTTGGTGTGATTTTGACTGAAGATACTATTACACTGACTAAAAAAGGTAAATCAGTAAAAGTAAATGATAATATTGAGAATTTCTTAGACAAACTAAGAGATTGGTTCTTCAAAATTTATCCGACTGAGTTAGATAAAAATAATACTATTGAAATCAACAAATGGATTGAACAGTTACGAGTGCTTGAGTTCACCAAGCAATTTAATGAATTAAAGAAAAAAGATATAAAGATAATACTTGATAGATATGCTGATGAATATATGCTGGATAAAAAAGAATTAGCCCATTTAAGAAAGCTACCAATCAATTCGATTTTTAGTTATATCGTTCCTCAATACAAAGGTGAATTAAATTCTGTCTCAGATGGTCTAAACAATCATTATTATGTTTTTAGCTATACAAGTAAGAACAAAGACCGAAAAAGCATTGCTTATGATATCTCAAGTGTAGACGAGGTATTAGAAAGTGGTGAATATAAATCACTAGCCATGAAAGCTAAAATCAATGATGATAATTTCACTTTCTTATTAATGTCAGGTCAAAGAGAAAATGAAAATGATGACATTGGTGAGTATGCAAACATTATTCAAAGCATAAAGAAAGAGTTATTTAAAGCAAATACAAATATCCCTTTTGAATGTGCTGATTGTGGTAAAGAGGCTGGTTCTGGTGAATTAGGTTATATGTTTGATAAAACTAAAGATGAATACTTCTGTAGAGAATGCCAAGAAAAAAATCAAGGAAAGGAATAATCTATGAGTGTACAAGTTAAAGTGAGACTCCATACAAAAGCTGAAACCATTGATTGTACTATTGGTGCTGAACCTCTTGAGGATTTAATCAATGAAATGCTAGATGCAGACCATATGCTAACCATCACTCTTCAAGACGGTAGTATGGATTCTATCAAAGTAAGTGATATCGAAGCTTACAATATAACAGACGAAAAGATTAGAGTTAAAGAAGAAAAACGTCCTGAGATTCAAGTAATCGTCAAGGAAGTTGGTAAACCAGCAGAACTAAGAACAATCACAAATGAGTATGAAAGCTTTGTTGATATAGTTGGTGGACATCTTCAAATGCTTAACGCCTCAAGTGATGGACTTTGTATGTACTGTGATGAAGAAGCCAAATTAAAAGCTAATGTAGAACCTAACTTCAACATCCCCAATGATACTATCCTTGGTAATGTAGTTTTCTTTAGGTCTACTGGAGAGTATGAAGATAGCGTGAATAAGGATGACCTAACTTATGTAAGTGAAATGGTCACTAAGTTTTAAATAAGAAAGGAAATATAGTCATGGCAAAAATATTATTTGAAGTTGGTGGTGGAAACTACCTTAAGGAAGCAGAGAAACTTCTTAATAAAAAAGTAATCACTAGAGAAGATACAGGTGCTTTATTAGCAAAGCACATTAGAGGTGATTATGGTATTATCGATGAAGAAATCAAAGAGAGAAACAATAAAATCCTAGCAAGCAATGAACTTGATGGAGAAATGATTTTTTCTCTTCATAAAATAGGTAAGGCTAAAATTGGTATTTATACTTTATTAAAGAAAGACCAAAAGACTAACCAGACATACGTCATGACAGATTATGAATTGGATAGAATTTTAGGAATGCTATCAAGTACGAAAGAATAATAAAAATATTTAGTGGATGTATTTCACTCCACTTTTTTTAATAAAGAAAGGAAATATAATAATGGCTAAATGGAATAATAAAGAACAAGCATTTTACTCATATGATGCAGATTTTAGAAGAATTGGGCAAATACCTTTTGTAGTTGAGATTACAGAAAAGGAAGCAAAAGAAGCGTGTCTAACTATGGAAGAATTTATAAGAATTGCAATAGATAATGAATATGAAGTTGACCTCGAACAAGATTTTTATGAATATGATAGTGAAATTGAATCTTTTATCCTTAAACATCTACAGAATGAAACTGATGTAGAAATGCAAACTCTAAACAATGATGGTTCTGGTGTAACTTTTGCAGAAAATACTGATACAACAGAAAAAGTACATCAGTTATGGAATCAGAACCCACTATTCTTAATTAATGGAGAAGTTGTTGCTGGAACAGCAGTAGGATTTATAAAGCAAAATGATGATATTAAGATGGTTTTGGCAGTTTCTGTACTTGATAATCAAGATGTTTGTATTAAAGAATATTTAAATGGTGGATATTTACCTGATGAAGATGCTGAAGGAAAATGTATATATGACCACTACAAAACATATAGCGAAAACAACAATTTGAAATACTACATTCTGACCGAACCAATGAACGGAATTATATTTTAGAAGAGACTAGAATTATGGCAAACAATGATATAGTAAGTAAAGTAGGAAAACAACATGACAAACCTAGAACAAAGACTAACAGAGGCGTTTCCTAACGCCTTTAAATTCATTCAAATTGATGTTAATAGAACTGACCTATTAGTTGATATCAGCAAGCTTCCAAACAGCTACAATATTAAATATGACTTTGACATGAGTAAGAGTAGACTTGTATGGGAAAGACAGATTGACAGACGTGGTCATGTATTTCATATGATGTATATGCTGGATGGAACGGTAGAAGGAACACAGGAACAGATTGACTTCTCAATTAATAGAATGAATATGGATTTTGAGAAAGTAATTATGAAGCAAGGATAGGAGGTATTTCATGGGTGCTTGGGGCTATGGGATATATGATAATGATACAGCAATGGATGCTAAATATGATTTAGAAGAAATGAAAGATTCTGATATAAAGAATTTGACCAATTTAGGTCATTTGTTGGATGAAAATGAATCAATATACGTTGTTATAGATACATTTATTAAAAAGTTTGGAAAGGTTACAGATGATGCTTGGGAGATATTTCTACATGCATATAAAGAGGATATTTGCAATCTTGAACCTTGGAATGAACCAGAAAAGAGAAAGGAAGTTTTAGAAGAATTTTATGAAGTTGTTGAACTTTATAGAAATCCTAGTGAGATTGAAAAAACACTATTAACTAGATATCCTTTTGGTCAAATTGTTACTGAAAATTACTGTAAGGGAAATGAGTACTTAATAAATCTGAAAAGTCCTAATAAAGAGAATTTAGAAAGATATCTTAATTTAAAAATAAGATTAAATGATAATATTGAAGGTATTGACGAGATAATTGAAAAATTCTTAGATTCAGAAACTAAGAATGAATTTATGATTAGAGGAAATGAATACTCTATCAATTTAACGCATGATAGCGAAGACATTCTACTTGATTATGCTGAGAAACTAGTTGGATTCTTTAAACCTTATGTAAGTTATATGATGAACTCCAATAGAAAGTAGGTGACAATCTTGAAAAAGACCACTTTAATAGTATTAACTGTAGCATTGGTAATCATCCTTGCTGGATGTAGTAGCCAATCAAGCGAAAAATTATTAACAAGTGAAGATTATCCTTATACAAGGGCAATAATCAGTACTGACGTAAGTACCTTTGATATCACAGTAGTATCTTATGAATTTGTTACTCAAGATATGGTAAGAATTATTGGTGAAAAGAGGTCTGAAATCGGTGATGAAATTAGAATAACTGATTATGATTTTTTAGTTGATAAAAGCAATGTTACTTTTGTTAATATTACAAGAGAAGAGAATTAACCAAGACTGACAGCTATAATAGGCTGTCTTTTTTTATTTTATGGGTCAAAAAAGTACACCGTAATTAATGAAAATAAATTACCGTTATAGTATAATAGTTTTAGTGTGAATATGAGGAGGTCAGGAGGCATGGAAATAACGAAAGACAAAATTAGCTACATTTTAGATGAGTATCAGCAAAGGCTACTAAACTATTTTGATGATAATGATATCAATGATGATGACTTGATAACATCATTGGAAGAAAAGATTGAAAGTCATCGAGATGCTATTGATTCCATAGAAGGATTAAAGGCTTTATTTCAAGAGATTGGTACGGTTATTAAAGAACAATACCAGACAGACGAGTTATTTATTAGTGATGATATTTTGAAAAATATGCTGGACTCACTTGAATAAAGGAGGTCTATAATGAGTTTAGAATTCTTTGCAAATGATAGATATTCAATTCTTATAATCCTTAAAGAGAATCAAATTAAGATTAAAGACGATGAATATGTAAGTCTAAGCCAGCAAGAAATAGCTGATTTAGCAAAGTTTAGTAAGAGAAAAACGAACTTAATAATTAATGATTTAATCTCTAGGGGATATATTTCTAATTTTAATAATATGAGAGGTAAGTACAAGATTACAGAAGAAGGTAATCAAATTATAAATACGTTTCATAATAAATAGTGAGAGGAACATGACTTGTGATAAGAATTAATAATAGACGGTATTTAGGCAATAAACATAAACTACTAAAGTTTATTAAAAAGGTTGTTGAGAACGAATGCCCAAATGCTGAATCTTTTTTTGATGTATTTTCAGGAACTGGTGTAGTCGCTTCTGCATTTACTGATATGAAAATAATTACAAATGATATATTGTATAGCAATTTTATTGTACATAATGCCTTTTTTGGAAAAGAAAGATACAATGCTGACAAAGTAAATCATCTGATTAAAGAATTCAATGCTAAACATGTGGATAGTGAACCTGAGAATTATATGTCAATTAACTTTGCAGACACATACTTTAGTCATTATGTCAGTAAAAAGATTGGATATATTAGAGATGAGATTGAGGCATTATCAAAACGAGGATATATTAATGACAGAGAACGGTCAATTTTAATAACGTCATTGATTTATGCGATGGACAAGATTGCAACTACTGTAGGGCATTATGATGCTTTTAGAAAGAATGTTGAATTTAATAACAAACTACACTTAAAAATGTTAGATATTGATTCAAACACAATAAACAGTGAATGCTATAACGAAGATGCTAATGATTTAGTAAGGAGAATACAAGCAGATATTGTTTATCTAGACCCACCTTATAATTCAAGGCAATATTCAGATGCGTATCATTTACTTGAGAATATTGCTAAATGGGAAAAACCAGAAGTATTTGGGGTCGCAAAAAAAATGGATAGACAACACATAAAGAGTGATTATTGTACTAGACAAGCAACTCAGACATTTGAGGATTTAATCAATAATATTGACGCTAAATATATAATTCTATCTTACAACAATACTGGTGAAAAATCTGACGATAGAAGCAATGCAAGAATTAGTGATGAAGATATAGTGAGAATACTTAAACAAAAGGGTCATGTTAAAGTTTTCGAGACAGATTATAAAGCTTTTACTACTGGAAAATCGAACATAAATGATAATAAAGAAAGATTGTTCTTGTGTTCGACTGAAAAAGTGGCTTCTCCTTTAAATTATACAGGTGGAAAGTTTAAGCTATTGAAACAGATACAACCTTTATTTCCAAGTAACATTGATACTTTTGTTGATTTATTTGCTGGTGGATTCAATGTGGGTATTAATGTACCTTCTGAAAAAACTGTATTCAATGATATCAATGGCGAATTAATTGGTTTATTCAAAACTTTAAAGAAACTTAAAACGGAAACTGTTATCAAAAGAGTTGAGAAAATTATTGTTAAATATGGCTTATCAGATGTGTCAAAATTTGGGTATGATTATTATAACTGCAACAGTTCAGATGGTCTTGCTAATTTTAATAAAGATAAATTCTTAAATCTTAGAAACGACTTTAATAAATTAAAAGTTAAAAATAGCGACTATTATATTATGCTGTATGTATTAATTGTATTTTCTTTTAACAATCAAATAAGGTTTAATAAATCAGGCGAGTTTAACCTACCTGTTGGTAAAAGGGATTTCAATAATAAAATGAGAGAAAAGTTAATAAGATTTTCTCACAGATTACAAGACCAAGATAATGAAATTAAGCACTCTGATTATAAAAAGTTATCAATGAGAAATCTTACAGAGAACAGCTTGGTTTATGCAGACCCTCCATACTTAATTACTTTAGCAAGCTATAATGAACAAGGTGGATGGAACGAAGAAAAAGAAGTTGAATTATTGAACTATCTTGATGAAGTTGACAAGAGAAATGTGAAATTTGCATTAAGCAATGTCTTATATCATAAAGGTAGAGAAAATGAAATATTAAAGGATTGGATACAGAAAAATAACGGGAAATATATTGTCAATTTCCTTGATTACAGTTATAGCAACTCAAATTACCAAACAAAAGATAAAGATACAAAGTCAATAGAAGTTCTGATTACGAATTACTGATTGGAGGGAATAAGTTGGAAACGCTTTGGAGTATGAGTACAACAATAAGGGAAGCTGAGAGAATTCTTGGGTTCCTGCAAACTGCTGCCGAAATTGATGGAAGCTATTGGGACAAAGAAATGCAAATGAAGTTTCAGATACTGCTAATAAAAAATAGACAGTATCTGAATGATGAAACTAATACACAATCGTTTAATAATTTATCTAATGAACAAGCTAGAATCCTTAAAGACAAATCAATTGATATGACTTTTGAACAAGCTAGTGATATTTTTCATTCAAAGAATTATAATGACCCACCAATGAGAGGAAGACAGAGTATGTCTCCTTTAGTGAAATTGGGTTTAGTTTACTTGATTGATAAGGTTATTTCGATAACTGATGTAGGTTGGAAATTGATTAGTGGAGAAATAGAGTTTGGAAGCTTTATTCTTGATAGCTTACTAAAATTTCAGTATCCAAATCCAACAGAACGTGGTTTTCAAGATTGGAATACAAAACCTTTTATTTCAACCTTGCGTTTAATAGATACAGTGAATAAAATGTGTTCTGAAGCTGGAATTAAGGCAAAAGGAATCTCTAAAACTGAGTTTGGAATATTTGCATTGTCACTTAAATCCTACACTGATGTAGAGAATGTTGCACGTAAAATTTTGGAATTCAGAAGTGAGTTAGAATCTTTACCTCAAGATGATAGAGATGATTTTGTTACTTCATATATCAATGATTACCTTGCTGATTTTAAGAATCCTGTAAAAAATGTTAAAGAATATACTGATAATATGATTAGGTATATTAGACAAACTAAATATATTTATATTAGAGGCAAATATGCCCATACTTACATCGATTTAGAACCTAGACGATTGATTGAGATTTATTCAATATTAGATTCTGATTCAGGTTCTTCAAAAGAATTTACTGCTGAAGATTGGATGACTTATATGGGAACATATGGTGCATATGAATTGCCATTTGAGACTGTAGAAAAACTTACAAGAATAGTTGAAGAAATAGTTGAGGAAATTCATTTACTTGAAATGAAACTAGGTATTCAGGCAACTAACTATCATATTCCTACAGCAAAAGAATCTCTTAAGGAACTTATTGAGGAACTTAGACATTATAGAACAAGGTTGCAAAATCTTGAGATTAAGTTTGATTATCATAGAGATACAACTAAGATTGATGAGGCAATTGAAGCACTTCAAGATATTAGAAGTAGAAATAATTCTAGACTTGCAAAGAAATACTCAGTTGAATTGGAAAAATGGACAAATGTAGCACTTAATATAATTAATGATTCGGAGTTAATTAAACCGAATTATCCTGTTGGTGATGATAATGAACCAACTTACACAGCACCGTCAGGAGTTCCTGATATTGAATGTTTCTATGAAAATTTTAATGCAATATGTGAAGTTACTATGTTGACCAGTAGAGACCAATGGTATAACGAAGGTCAACCTGTTATGAGACATTTAAGAGAATTTGAAAATAAGTTTGATGATAAAGACAGTTATTGCTTATTTGTAGCACCAACTATTCACATTGATACACTAAACACTTTCTGGATGAGTGTTAAATATGAATATCAAGGAAATCGACAAAGAATTATTCCTTTCACAATTGGTCAGTTGATATCTATTCTTGAGTTGATTAAAGATATGAAATTACAGGGTAGAAATATGACAAGGGATGACATTCAATCATTATATGATTCATGCCTAGATATCAGTCATTTACCATCTTCTACGGAGTGGATTGATTTTATTTCATATCAATTAGATGAATGGAAAGGTAATCTTATAGCGTAATAATAGGGACAGTTTATAACTGTCTCTTTAGCTATAAATAGGGGGATTTTATGATTAATGAATTATTAAAGAAGTTCGATACTGAAAATATTATTGGTGAAAAGATTGCTGAAGCTGAAAAAAAGAGACAAGAGTTTGTAAAACTATTTCCACCTAATCAAATAAATAATATGCAGTTAGATGATTATGTTGTTGGTAAAGAAAAGGAATCGTTTTGCTATTGGCTTGAAACTACTCTTAGACCACTAGGCAGTATAAAAGGTGGTTCTCCAGCAGATAAGAAGTTTGGTGTTTATTACAGCAAGGAAGATGGGGAATATAGAACTATATCAAAGTGGGATTCCGATGAAGACCCTGAAAAAGCATTTATAAATATAAAAATTGAAATATCAAAACTCTTGATAGCTGGTAAGAATGGCGATATCACTAAAATAATAGAAAACAAGATATCACCAATGTTTAAGCATAAGATTCTTACCACTTATTTTCCAAATGATTATCTCAGTGTTTTTTCTGAAGCACATGTCGATTACTTTTTAAAGAAACTACATGTATCTTTTGATAATTCTCTTCATGTTGAAGAAAAAAGAAGGATTCTGTTTGATTACAAGAATTCGATAGAAGAGTTTAAAAATATAGATGGATATTTCTTTACAGCTTTCTTGTATTGGTGGAACAATCCTAAAGTTAAAGACATTAGGCTTTTGCCAATGAGTGCTTCTAAAGAGTTTCCAAATATGACTTATGAGGAACTACAAAGTCAGTTCTTTAATTATGAATTAATTAATGACAGACAAGGATATTATCATTTTCCTGAAAAAGGCATGAACACTGGCAAAGGAACACTGGTACTATTTCAGTTTGAAGGTCAAATAATAGCAAGTGCGAAACTTCTTGATGTAAAGAAACATGATGAACCACTAAATGGTAGATACAAAGGTTCTTATGTTTTTGACACTAATAGCATTAAAACTTTTGAACCTATTACAGCAGATGAATTAAGAGTGATTGATGATACCTTTAAAAACTTCTCTCAATCAAAACAGCATATAGATTCATCTTGTTACGAAGCAATAATGGAATTAATACAACTCAAGTCCTCAACCATGATTCCAGAAGAAATACCAGCAGAGTCAGCAAGTAAATTTCCAGAAGGTTCAAAAAAAGAAATTACGGTAAACTCATATGAACGAAATCCCAAAGCTAAACAAGAGTGTATAAGGATACATGGAAGTAGATGCGTGGTATGTGGTTTTGATTTTGGAGAAGTATATGGTGAAGAGTTTATGGGAAAAATCCATGTTCACCATAAGAAACCACTAGCTGAAATTGATGATGAATATGAGGTAGACCCTGAAGAAGATTTAGTTCCAGTTTGTCCAAATTGTCATATGATAATTCATTCTAAGTCAGGTGGTACATACACAATTGAAGAAGTAAGAGAGTTTTTAAACAAGTAATAAGAGGTGAATATAGCTAATAATAAAGAAATTCAAATATATATTGAAGTCTATATTAAGGAGAAAGAAACTAGTGAATTATGAGTTAGAAAAATACTTATTTGATGACCCAGATGCATATTATGAATATAATGGGGAAAAATATAAGCAGTCAGTGCATGGAAAGAGTTTTGTGCGATACAAGAAAGCAAAAGAACAAGCACAACGTGATGTTGTAGATGTAAAAATAATTATTAACATCATTAAGAACTTCCTTAAAAATGTAGGAATTAAAACAATTGAAAATCCAATATTAAAACCTAGGTTAATAGATTACGCTAAAATTAAAGAAGAGTTCGGATTAGAGAATCAGAAAGATATAGTGTGGTTGAAATTTACGACTGATAAATATTTAGGTGTTGTTGCAACAAGTGATGATATAAACTTTGTTATTCCTCAAAGCAACAATGATTATGATAAAAAATATAGGGATAAGTGGTTGTATAATTCATCAGGAATAATTGTTCACAAGCTAAATAAAATGTGGGATGACTCGTTCGTATTGGTTTTTCCACTAAGAAATATACCACAAGGATATACACGATTTGAAGTAGAGAAAGCGATAGGTAACTTGCTGATAGCTAATGAAGTTCCAATATTAGATTATTATTCTCATTTATATTAGACTTGTAACGTAATTTAAAAATATGGCTTCAGAAAATAGACAGCCTAATCAGGCTGTCTAATACTTTTGTGCTTCATTGATACAGTCGCTACAGATTTTCTTTTCTCTATAGGTCTTTAATCCTTCAGACCCACCACAAATATAACACAAAGGTTTATATCCTCTAAGAATTATTGTATCACCTTCAACAAAGATTTCTAAGGCATCTTTGACCTCAATATTTAAAGTTCGTCTTAACTCTATCGGTATGACCACTCTTCCGAGTTCATCTACCTTTCTGACAATTCCGATTGATTTCATAATTATAATCCTCCTTATAATAGTTTATCAATAATTTACAGATATTAGTAGACGGAACGTGTGTTTAGTTATTATTTCGATGAATTCGCAACTTTTTAGTTTCTATGATATAATTTAAAAGTCCAGCAAACCCTTGAATTTACTGGACTTAAGATGAATTTGGCAAATGTTCCGTCAGAACCACTCGTCACACGTTGAAACTGTGGTGAAACTATCTAGAAAATAGAAGGGGTTCAGAGGTTATGTATTACTAAAACATGCTAATTGCCACCATTAGGTTTAAGTTGGTGGCAATTTTTTTTAGGTTCCTTGTCAATAGTTGGGGCGTGATTCCTATGGAATCATGCTTCTTTCTTGTTTTTTAGCGCTATAGTTCTTGCACATCGATCTAAATCAATTAAAGTTTTCAAGCCATAAGATACACATTATAAGACTTTGATTTTATTGTTGTATTCTTCTGTAACTCCATTGGTATAACTATACTTAATTCCATCAAGTATTTCCATATACCAATTCCTATATGTCGTAAGACTGGCTTTAAATTCGGGTATTGCCTGAGTTTTTGCAATCTTGCCCCAATCACTAAACTCTTTTCTTTGCTCGGAATACTTATCCCTGTGACAGATTTCAAAAGTAATGCTCTTTCAACAGATATGCTTGCCTTAATTCCTCATTGTGAAAAAGCATGTGTTCGAGCTGTGTTTTCATTGACACTTAGTTATAATGTCTTTTAATTCTTTTACGCATATACCTTATAAATGTAAATAGTAATATATTTTTAAGTTGGTCAAAGGGGACTCAAAATTATTGGACAATCATATGTTAATCAAGTAAATTACTGATAGAATTATAATGCATTTATCAGTAGCTCCTTTCGGGGTTGTTGAGTTTGGTCACTTACATATCGGATAAGTGCATTTTTGCATTTAAAAAAGTTGGGATGCTTACGTACCCCAACATTTATTTTAAAACTAAATTAAACAGATATGCATAATTGTTGTGCATAAACAGTTTATTAAACGTTAATCTGTAAGTCAAAATCATATCTCTTTCTTGCAATGTCCTCATATTGATCTGCTAACTTTGGATGATTAGTTAGATGAAGTATTTGAATGGATGATTTTAAATATGTTTTGTACTCCTTATTCTTTAAGTAAAACATTGAAACCCCTTTTCTAAATGTTAATCCAGCAAGTAAATAGCTTATATGATATAAGTTGCAGTACCTTATACCTTCATCAGCATACTTGATTGAGAGTTCATGTTTATCTTGTGAGTATGCATTATACGAAAGGTTGAAATACAGTTTAATGATGGTACATTTTTCGGTAAATGAAGCTTGGGGGTCAAAATTAGAGTATTTTATACACTGGTCTAATAAGTCATTTGATAAATCATAGTTTGGTATATTTGATAAGGCAGTAGCAATCAATAACAAGATTCTTGTATCAAAGAAAGAATACTTGTAGTTCATATGATTTGCAAGATCAAATCCAGCAATACTGATTTGAAGAGCCTCAATATATACTTCTATAGCCTGACTTATACATTTGTCATAGAATAAACTAATTCCTTTTAAAACTAAATTAAACTGTTGTCCATGATATATGTTAACAAGATCTTTTTCATCACTGCTACTAGAAAACTCATGAAAATCTGCTTGTAACTCACGTAACTTTTGCAAGTCATTATCTAAGATTAGTGTGTCAAGCCTCTGATAGTAATTGAAGTATAAGTCAGATTTTCGATATGTAATAAATTCCTTTAATAAATCTTTAGCTAAAGCTACAGACAGCAACTCTAATGTATCGTATCTTGGTACTACTAAGCCAGCCTCTATTTTTCGTAAGGTATCTGGATTTATACCAACAATACGCTCAATATCCTTTTGAGTGAAACTTAATGATTTTCTAAGATACTTAACTCTTTTTCCAAAGGCAACCAAATCATAACTTGAGAACATTAGTCAACTCCTTTAATCACGTTTTTAAACGGGTTACTTGGTAATCTTATATCAATTATAATATAAACAGAAATGAAAAGGGGGATTTATGAAAAAATTGGTAATCTGTGCATGTATTATTTTAACGATAGCCTTAGGAAATGAACTACTTGAGCCGAATGATAACGAAAAAGATATTCCAGATGTTTGTGTTATGAAAGAATCACACATAATAGGATTTAACTATTAGTTAAACTAGTTAGAAATAATGGATGTTAACACATCCATTATTTTCTTGTAAGTATTTATAGAAAAGAGGTTGTATGAAACTATTTTGTTTTCCTTATGCTGGTGGATTGTCTACATTAACATATAGTAGATGGACTAAGTTATTGGATAAACAGATTAAGGTTATTCCAGTAGAACTGCCAGGAAGAGAAAAGGAAATTAGTGTAGGAAGTTTCAGTTCTCTTATGGAGGCTGTTGATAAATTAAAAGACAAGTTAGAAAGGGACTTGGATGGAGACTATGCTTTTTGGGGACATAGTATGGGTGTAATAGTTGTTTATGAGTTGGTTAAAAAAATACAGGAAACCAACTTGAATTTACCCAAACATATTTTTCTGTCAGGTAAAAAGCCCCTACATCTAACTGAAACAAGAGAAGCAGTGCATACTTTTTCAGATCATGAGTTCATTGATTATGTATATTCTTTAAATGGTACAAAGACAGATATCTTGAGAGATACTCAATTACGAGATGTTTTTTTACCAATCCTTCGAAAGGATTTCGAAATTATTTATCATTATGAACATAAACATGATGAAAAAAGCATAAATGTACCTACCACTATAATGTTTGGAAGTGAAGAAGATATTAGTGACTATGAAAAAATCCGTTGGAACGAGTTAATATGTAATGATTGCAAGATATATACTTTACCTGGAAATCATTTTTTTATTGACAATAATGATAAAGAAATTACATCTATAATTGAGAGGACAATTTTGTGATGAAACTATTCATGATGAAACTTCCAATAGTTATAAGTTCGTTTGACTTTAATATTTTGATAAAAAAAGTAAGCCCTTCTAAGCAATTGAAATTAAAGCGTTACATTAATAAGCGTGATATGTATTCTAGTTTGTTAAGTGAGTTAATTGTGAGAAGAGAATTGTTTAAGAAGTTATCAATCTGCAATAAAGATATCGAATTTGAATATGGAGAAAATGGAAAGCCATATGTTGATTATGATAATTGTGAGTTCAATATGTCACATAGTGGGGATTATGTATTGTGTGGTCTAGATGACAGCAAAATAGGAGTTGATATCGAACAAGTTCGATATTGTGATTTCTACAATATTGATAGAGTATTTTCTGATAATGAGAAGGAGTTGTTTTATAACAAACTGACTGATAAAGAGAGTATGTTTTATAGAACGTGGGTTCTAAAAGAAACATATCTAAAAGCTACTGGAATAGGATTTAGTATAAATGTTAAATCAATTGATCTTGATTTAAACAATCCTCGGATTACATATGGAGGATGGTTTTTTAAAGAATATGATCTTATGAAAAACTATAAAATTGCAGTATGCTCTGAAAGTGGACTATTCACTAATGAAATAACATATTTGGATAATAATAACATCGTAGACATGTTCAAAAACTTAAAAGACATTGAGATTTAAGGGGGGGATTAACAATGATAAGAATTAATAGAAATTATGTAAAGTCAATCAGTTTATTTCTTTTGATGACACTTCTACTATCAAATTGTTTTGTTTTTTCACAGGATAATGGACTGGGAAGAGGTATAGATGAAAGTATTCTTGGGATAGAAAGTTATCTGGAGGAAAGCTTCTCTCAGTTAAAGACGCCAGGAATAAGTATTGGGATTTCGGTTAATGGCAAGCAGTACTTTATAAATAAGGGAAAGTACAGTTCTGATGATCAAAGAGAGGTTGACGAAAATACAAGATATGAAATAGCATCATTAAGCAAATCGTTCACAGGCCTAGCAATTACACAGCTTGAAGATAAAAATCTATTATCTGTTGATGATTATGTTTCATCTTATTTAGATGGCTTCAAAGGTACTTATAACAGCAAGAAGTATGAAATTAAAATAAGTGAGTTATTGTATCATACCAGTGGGATAAAAAACTCTGATTTGAAGAGAATTAAAGATGACACTTATAATGATTCATTATTAAACTCAATAGACTTATTGAACGGACTTGAGCTGAATCATGTACCAGGTACAAGTTTTGAATACAGCTCAGTAAACTATGATGTGTTGGGTGCTATCATAGAAAAAGTGACAGGTCTATCGTATAAAGAATATGTAGAGAATGAAATATTAAATAAGTTGGATATGCAGGATTCGTATGTGGGAGTGAACTATAGCGATGATAATTATGTACCAGGGCATAAAATTACCATGTTTAAGCCAGAAGAGTTCAATGGTCCTATTTTTACTGCTAACACACCCGCGGGTTATATTATATCAACAACTAACGATATGTTGAAATGGAGCATTGCAAATATGGAGAGTGTTAAAAATGATCTATTTGCTATGACACATACAGGGTTATTTTCTGTTAAACCGGATGAAGACAGTATTTATACTAGAGGATGGATGAAGAAAATAAGTGATGATGAGGAGTTGTATCACTTTGGTAATAATCCTGGATTCACATCATACATGTCTATAAATAAAACTGATGATATTGCAATAGTTGTATTAGCAAACTCAAACTCTAATAGGATAACTGAGTTTGCAGTTAATATAGATGATTATTTAAATGGTGGAAATCTAAAGAAACTTGAAAATCCAGTCAATGAGGTTGATAGCATATTTTCATCAATAATTATTATATCGTGGGTGATTATTTTTCTTTCATCTATTTTCTTAGCTGTTATTTTGGTTGACTTAAGGAAAAAAAGAAGAGTGATGGTTGTGAGCAAAAAGACTTTTATCAAATTGTTCATGATACTCGTATACTCAGTACCATTAATTATTGGATTTTATCTAATACCTTATATATTCCAAGGTACGAACTGGTACATGACAATAATTTGGTCTTCTGGATCAGTAGACCATTCAATAACAATGATTATAGTAACTATGTTATGGACCTTTGTTACATATTCAATTCATGTTATTTTTCCTCTGAGAGATTCTTACTTCTCAAAGGCTCCAGAGTTGATTGTATGTGGAATTATCTCCGGTCTTAGTAATGCAGCAACTATTTTTATTATTACCAACGCGATAAGTGCTAGAAATCAACAGACATATTTATTTTTCTATTTTCTACTAGCATTAGGTTTGTATATATCATGTAGAAAAGTTCTAGAAGTAACGTTAGCTACACTTACACAAACAATAATAAGGAATACTAGGGAGTTAATATTCAATAAACTGTTTAACTCTACATACACAGAATTTTTAAGTGTTAAGGAAGGTGAGCTTACAGCCGTGTTAACAAGCGATATTAATCAAATATCTCAAATTGCAAACATGTCCGTAACTACTGTTACTAGCCTTATTACTGTAATCGCTGCATTTATTTATTTGATGACACTTTCATTATTGGGAACAGTAATTATAATTGTAGTTATTGCCGTAATTGCAAGCATCTATTCATTCTTTAATAGCAGAGCAATGAAACATTTTAGAAAGTCAAGAGAAAGTCAGAGCCAGTTTTTGGAGAAAATTGAAGGTCTAATTAGAGGTTTCAAAGATATCACACTACAAAGGAATAAGAAGATTGAATATATTGATGAAATAAAAAGAGTTAACAGAGACTTTATGTCAAATAATGTAAGTGCTTTTAAGATGTTTGTAAATGCTTTTTTACTGGGTGAATCCTTCTTTATTATCGTTTTAGGATTAGTTACATTTGGTCTATCAATTCTATTTGGGACTAGTGAGGGTGCTATGTCCATGAAATTTGTTGTTATTCTTATCTATTTGTTAAATCCGATAAATATGATTTTAAATACAGTTCCAAGGTTTGCTCAAGTGAGAATTTCAATAGGAAGGATAAAGAAACTAATTGATCAACTACCCGAGAAGGAAACTTCGAGTAATGAAATGAGCAAAACAAAAAATGTTATTGAAAGCATATCATTAGATAATATTACATTTGAGTATGAGAACTCTCAAGAGAAAGGTTTTAAGGTCGGTCCAATTAGTTTGGAAGTATCGCAGGGAGAGATTCTCTTTATAATAGGTGGTAATGGAAGTGGTAAATCCACCTTGATTCATCTGCTAACAGGATTATTTGATTCAATGGGAGGCAATGTGACTCTTGATAAAAAAGAAGTGGATTCAGAGATTATAGGTGAACATATTTCCGCAGTATTTTCAGATTCGCACTTATTTGATAGATTATATAACATTAATTTGGAAGGTAAGGAAGAATATGTGAATAAGCATTTGGAGAAGTTTAACCTTATTGGGAAAGTATCTGTTAATAATAATACTTTTTCAACTGTGAAATTGTCTACGGGTCAAAAAAAGAGACTACATTTACTTCGTGTAATATTAGAAGATAAACCAATATTAGTATTCGATGAGCTGGCAGCTGATCAGGATCCAGAATTCAGAAAATACTTCTATCGAGAGTTGTTACCTGAGTTAAGAGAGAAAGGCAAAATAATTATAGCTGTGACTCATGATGATCATTATTTTGATGTTGCGAATAAGGTGATGAAACTTGATTTAGGACAAACTGAGATTATTAGCGGCTATTACTCAGCATAAGAGAGGAAAGTATGAGATTTAGATTAACTCACCCACAAAAGAGGATATGGTATGTTGACAAGATGTACCCAGATACGTCAGTGCATAATATCGTAGGTTCGATGCAGATAAATAGTGAAATAGATGAGAATAAGTTTGAACATGCTATTAAGAATGTAGTTGCAAAAAATGAAGGATTAAGATTAGCTTTTGGTGAAAATAATGGAGTACCATATCAGTACATAAACCATCATGATGAATATGTTATTGATTATTGTCAGGTGATATGTGATAAGGATAATATTAATGCCAAGTTACAATCCTTGGCAGTAGAACATTTCAACATACAGAGTGATAGACTTTTTAAGGTTAGATTATATAAGTTATTTAAAGGACAATATGTCCTTGCAATATCAATGCATCATATTATTTCAGATGGATGGTCAATTAATTTATTCACAAAAAAAATATTTGATGAATATAGGGGCTTTAACCTTAACAAAAAAGAAGAGTCCTATCTTGAGTATCTAAGAATAGAAGACAGTTTCATGAGTTCTGCCAGATATTTCAAAAGTAAGAAATACTGGTTGGACAAATTTGACAGTGTTCCCGAGTATAATGTGAAGGGATCGCTAAACTGTAAAAGCTTAAGAGTAACGAAGATTATTGATTCTATGAAGCTGAATGAGATAAAAAAATTCACAAATGAACATAGGATGTCTTTAAACATTCTGTTTATTATTGCTAAAGGAATTTATGACTATAAAATTGAGGCACGCAACGATATTATTTATGGAGTACCTGTTTTAAATAGAGGTGGATCAATTCTGAAAGATATAATTGGTATGTTTACAAGCACAGTACCGATTAGGTTTACGATTGATGGTAAACTAAAGATAAAAGATTTTATTGCTAATGTAACAAAAGATTTTAAACTGTCTCTATTAAATCAAAGGTATCCATTTGATGACTTAATGGATGAACTAAAACAAAGAAATAAGGGTTTAGAGGGATTGTTTGATACATGCGTAAATTATTATGTTGCACAAACCCCAAAACTATATGATGATCAAGATGTATATTCAAGTGAGATTTTTACTGGAGAGCAAGCATATTCATTACAAATTATTGTTGAGGAGAAGAAAAAAAGCATTCATGTAAGTTATGATTATAAAACTGACTTATATTGTAGCAGTGAAATTGAGTCTATGCATATTGCAATAATGGTAATTATGGAGCAGTTATGTAAAGGCCTAGCTGAATATATAAATGATATAGAGTTGGTTGAGCAAGAAGAAATAGACAACAAAATTACATTATGTAGTAACATGTCTGGTACTACAAGTAATAATACTCCAATTGATGTATTTGAAAGAGTCGTACAGTCACACTCAAATAAGATATCAGTTTATCAGAATGATTGTGAATATAGTTATAATGACTTAAATAATCTCGCTAATCGTTATGCTAATTTTCTCATTTCAATGAACGTTAAACAAGGTGATGTTGTAGGAATACAACTTTCTCATTCATATGATCTCGTTGCCATTATACTGGGAATTCTGAAGTGTGGTGCAATATTTTTACCAATTGCGCAAGATAATCCTGTAGAACGATCGAAGTATATACTTCTGGAATCGGATGCAAAGCTGCTTATTTCAGAGAATCATGAAATAATTTGTGAAAATCAAATAGATTATAAGCAAATAAATGTAAGTACATATGATAACTATTTTGAAAGTATATCATCCCCAGATGAACTCGCCTATATTCTTTATACATCTGGATCTACTGGCAATCCAAAAGGAGTAATGGTAACAAATAGCAACTTGTACAACTATGCTAGTTGGGCAGGACAGGAATACATGTCGACAAGTGATATATTTGCATTCTATTCTTCAATATCATTTGATTTAACTATTACTTCAATTTTTGCACCATTGTTAAGTGGAAACAGTATTGATGTATATGATGGTAAAGGATCTAATTTTGTATTGCATGACGTAATTAATAAAGATAGGATTACAGTTATTAAAATGACACCTTCTCATTTAACTACAGTGATTGACTGGATAGGTAAAATGAGTAACTTAAAAACTGTAATATTGGGTGGGGAGAATCTAATGGTTGAACTGACAAAAGGTCTAAAGAGGAAACTTCCTTTTGTTGATATCTATAATGAATATGGCCCAACTGAAGCCACTGTAGGATGCACAGTGCATAAATATGATGAGATGAATGACTATAGTCATACTGTACCAATAGGTAGTCCTATAGACAATACCTTTGTTCTATTACTAAATCATGATAAGAACATAGTTCCTGATGGAATACCGGGGGAGTTATATCTTTGTGGTCATAATGTTACTAAAGGCTACATAAAGAATACTAGGCTAACAGATTTATCATACATGGATCTGTTTGGTAATAGATTTTATAGAACAGGCGATCTATGCCAGTATCAAAAAGATGGTGACTTGGTTTTTTTATCTAGAATGGACAAGCAAGTAAAAGTAAGGGGATATAGAATAGAATTAGAAGAAATTAGTAATTGCATTGATCAATATGAAGATGTTAAAAGTTCAATAGTGGTTATAGATGAGAACAATAATATATGCTCATATCTAGTCAGTGATAAAAAGGTTGACATTGACCTTTTGAAGGTGTATCTCTCAAAAAAAATTCCAAATTACATGATACCTGTTTTGTATTGTGTAGTAGATAGGATACCACTTACCTCCAATGGTAAAGTTGCCTTTGACAAGTTACCAAGCTTTACAGATACTGAAGAAAGATACATTGATGACATTAATGATAAAGAACGATTAATTTTAAGTGAGTTTAAGAAAATTCTATCAATTGAGTCGTTAAGTTTAAGTGATAACTTTTATGAAGTAGGTGGGGATTCAATTAAGGCAATTCAGCTATCATCTAGATTGTCAGAGTTAGGGTACGAGTTGAAGATCAAGGATATAATGACTTCTATTGATTTTTATGACACTATAAAAAAAGTCAGCTTAATGGAAACAAAAATAATCGCAAATCAAAACATGGTCACTGGTAAACAGGTTACATTACCTATTCATGATTGGTTTTTCAATGAGAACTTTATTAATCCAAATTTCTATACTCAGTCAATTCTCCTTGAGATAGATAAATCTATAGTGTCTGAAAAACTAGAGGGGGTTTTGGAGAGGGTGTTGAATCATCATGATGCTCTAAGACTGCGTTTCAAAAGAGGTGATTTAATTTATCATAATAGTCTTCTAAAGAGCACTTTACTAAGTACATATATCTTAAAAAGTCAGAACTCAAATAGTATGAAGTGCGAGATTGAAGATTTATCAATGCAGCTAAAAAAATCTATAAGTACTAATAACAGCGATTTATTCAAGTTTGGCTTATTCATAGGCAAGGATTGTAACTATTTATTCTTAACTATTCATCATTTAATTATTGATGGGGTATCATGGAGAATACTTCTTAATGACATATCAGAAACTTTAGTTGACGAGGATTACTTAGCTAGAATAAGAAAAACCACTTCATATCAAGAGTGGGCATCAGCTTTAAGGTATTCTATGAAAGAAAATACTAGTTCTAACATAGATTGGTCCTTTGCAGAAAAGTATGTTAATGAAATCATGATAGATGTCAATGATAGTGTTGGAGTTAATGAAAGACTAATCAAGACAATGTGCAGAAATCACTTTGAAGATATAGCTGGTGATATTTTTATAGAGTATAAAATGAAAAGTCATGAAATGTTGATATACATCCTTGCTCTTACGGTTAGTGACTTATATGAGGTAAATAGTTTTCAAATAGAACTAGAACATCATGGTAGGAGTTTTTTATCTGATCAGTTAGATATATCTCGTACCATAGGATGGTTTACTGCTTTGTATCCATTGCCAATTACAGTTCATAATGATGATAATGGCGTGAAAGAGTTCAAGGAAAACTTGCGTTATTATGAAGAACACGCGCGAGAGTATCTAATGTTTAATAGATTTAGTAGTTCACAACCAAGGATAAGATTCAACTATCTCGGAGATGTAGCTTTTAGTCAACAGTTCAACAAGTTTTGTATATCTGATATTGATACAGGATGCGATGTTGATAAAAGTAATAAGATATCAGCTCTATTTGAAATGAACATCCTATTGAAAGATAAAGAATTGGAGATTAGATTCGATTTTAATACATCATCTATAAGTACCGAAGAAGTAACGAGGTTTTCTAGGTTGTATATGGAAAACTTACGAAGTATAGTGGAAAACTTATCTACTAAAACTAATAATAGTTTATCATTATCTGACTTTGAAGACCTAGACCTATCTCCAGAAGACTTTGATGTGCTATTTGAATAAATGAAAACTACTTAAAGAGGCTGAGATATTGCCTCTTTAGTTAACCTATATGGAGGAAAGTGAATTGAATCGACAAAATATTGAAAACATTTGTAAATTAAGTCCCTTACAAGAAGGGATGTTGTTTCATTGCTTAAAAGATGGTAATACTGATTACAACGAGCTTTTGTGCTTAAACCTCACTGGGAAGATTGATGTTGAAAATGTTAAGAAGACATGGGATGTAATTGTAAAGCATAATGAAACCTTGAGATCAATCTTCAAATGGAAAAAAATTGAAAAACCTGTACAAGTTATTCTTAGAAATCCTAATCCTTATTTTGAGAACATGGTATTTGATAGTGATGCTAATTTCGAACTATTTACGAAGCAGTTAGTTGAAGATGGCTTTAATCTAGAAAAATGTGCTTTCAAAGTATATCTATGCCATTTGCCAAATGATTCAACTAAAATGATATTATTTAATCATCATATCATTTTAGATGGGTGGAGCACTTCAATCTTATTAAAGGAGTTTGTTAAATATTACTCACGAATATCAAAAGGAGAGTCTGTGAATTACAATAAAAAACAGGCCTATTCAACATATTTAAAAAAAATTAACGATGGTAATCCTACTCGATGTACTAAGTTTTGGACCGAGTACTTCTCAGAGTGTCCCCTGGACAAAGTTGATACTAGAAGTCAAGAAAAAAAATGCAAAAAGCAAGTAAAGTTTAAGATCTCTGAGGAAAAATGTAAAGAGATAAAATGTATTATTAATAAGTATAAGCTTTCATATTCAAGTTTCATTAATACTTCAATTCTATTTCTACTGGCAAAGTATGAGAATAAATTGAATTCTATGATTGGATCAGTTGTGTCAGGTAGGAGTGTGGATATAACTGGGATAAATGAAATGGTTGGATTATTTATTAATACATTACCATTGCATACTAATTTTAAGAGTACTGATAGATTTGTTGATATTGCAAAATCAGTACATAATCATAGCATCAATTCTGTAGAGTACGAAGCTACATCACTTACACAAATAAAGGAGATACTGAACTTAAATGACTATAACGAACTATTTGACACATTAGTTGTTATTGAAAATTATCCTTTAAATTACTCGGATTTGTCTAATGAAATAATTTCTATAAATGGATTCACCATGCATGAGACTGTTAATTATGATCTTACCATAGCAGTTAAAATAAATAATTTGATTGAGTTCGAAATTACGTATAACCCTTCAAAATATACTGATTCTTTTATTAAGAGAATGGAGGGTCATATAAATGAGTTGATGAGCAGCGTAGTTAGAGATAATGAAACCACTTTTAGTCGTATTACTTATATGCCCGATGAAGAGATTCAGTATCAGATAAATGTATTAAATACTACTTTAGATAGAAACAAATCTCTAGATACGATTCACAGTATTTTTGCAGAACAACTGGATAGCTCTAAAGCTGAGTGTGCAGTAATATACAAGGGATTAGAAATGTCTTACGAGGAGTTGGACAAGAGATCTAATCAGTTGGCACGTCTGATTCGAAGTCATGGAGTTGAACCAAATGATTTCGTTGGTATATTATTTGACAGATCATTTGATATGATTGTCTCAATGTTAGGTGTGTTAAAGTCAGGAGCTGCCTATATACCAATTGATCCTGAGTTACCTATTGATCGTATTAATTATATTATAGACGATACAAAGTGTAATCTCCTAATTAGTAGTCCAAGTGACATTGAAAATATAGAATTAGATACAGTGAAGAAGATACTTTTAACAGAAGATATCTTGGTAGATTTCGATGACTATCATGTAGAGAATAAAAACTGTGCAGATGATTATGCATATGTTATTTATACATCTGGTAGTTCTGGAAAACCTAAAGGTGTAGTGGTATCACATAGAAGTATAGTAAATACATTAAAATGGCATTCAAAATATTATGGTTTAGATAATCGTTCAACTATTTTGCAAATACCCTCTTTTTCATTTGATAGTTCTGTTGAAGATATATTCTCAGTATTGTTGTCAGGTGGAAAAATTGTACTCTTGGAGACGGAAAAAAGATTAAACCTGTTTTATTTAGAGAACTTAATTAGTCAATATAAAACAACGCAGTTCTTAATTACACCAAGTTTTTATCAGACATTTATAAATAATGCTGTAAAGCTTGGTGAGCATATGAAATCTATCACCGTGGCTGGAGAAAGTTGCAATTTGAGTTTGGTTCGAGACCATTATAAAGCCTATCCACATATTAAGTTATTTAACGAGTATGGTCCTACTGAGAACAGTGTTTGTTCAACTGTTTCATTTTTAGATAAGGATGAAAATCAGGTCACTATTGGTAGGCCAATTGATAATGTAAATTGCTATATTCTAGATTCATTTAATAATATTATGCCAATTGGTACAGTAGGCGAACTCTGCCTTGCAGGATATGGTGTATCCAATGGATACTTAAATAATATAGAACTAACTGATCAGAAGTTTATAAATCATAAACTTATTTTTGAAAGCCGGTTATATAAAACTGGAGATAGGGCTCAGATTTTAGAGGATGGTAGAATTGCATACTTAGGAAGGATTGACGATCAAGTTAAAATAAGGGGATATAGAATCGAGTTAGGGGAAATTGAGAACTCTATATTGAAAAATGATTATGTTGAAGAAGCTGTAGTAGTGGTCAGACAAGTTGATAGTGTTGATTTGATTTACGCATATGTTGTTATGACACAGGATATGAAGGTTGAGGAGTTAAAACATGATATTAGTAAAAGTCTGCCCTATTACATGATCCCCTCTCATTTTATTAGGGTGCCTAGCCTACCATTAACTAACAACGGTAAAGTTGATAAAAATGCTCTACCTCTTCCTTTGGTAACTTTAACAGAGGGGTCATACATGCCTCCGCTAAATGGAACAGAGTATGAATTATCTCAAATATACAGAAATGTTTTAGGGATTGATAAAGCAATAGGTAGAGAGGAGAATTTCTTTGAGCTTGGAGGTCATTCTTTAAAGGCTACAACTCTAGTAGCAAAGATTCACAAGACTTTTGACATTGAAGTGTCAATGAAAGATGTTTTTGATTCACCTACTATTAAGGAGTTGTCAAAGCTTATAAAGTCTAGTGATAAGACCTTACATGGTTCTATCACACAGGTAGAAAAAAAGGATTTTTATGATGTTTCACCAGCACAAAAGCGTATGTTTGTATTAAACATGATGGATACATCTTCTACCACTTATAACATGCCAAGTGTTTTAGAGCTCGTTGGTGAACTCAATAAGGAACAGTTAGAACACGCCTTCAAGTCGCTTATTAAGCGTCATGAATCCCTGAGAACTAGCTTTGTAATGAAGGACGAACCGGTACAAATCATCCATGACTACACAGAAGACTT